>Ga0247758_1000039_pt1 | contig 86247 bp, 57 predicted proteins | sample UWRJL156409C4_FD_180950 | JGI IMG/M metagenome (GOLD analysis project Ga0247758, IMG submission 180950) | Plant litter microbial communities from Arlington Agricultural Research Station in Wisconsin, United States - UWRJ-L156-409C-4 | ecosystem: Environmental > Terrestrial > Plant litter >... | reverse complement strand
AGCTCCGCAGAGAGTCTGTGGCTTGGAGGAGGGTGGGAGAAAGGCTACACGTCAGGCTCAATGTCGCCATTGTAGTCGGAATCGCGGTTATCGTCGCTGATATTTATCGCATCGGCACCCAGGATTGAGATCGTCTAGAGCACCACGCGCCGGGTCGTTTCAGGCCATCTAAACACCCAATTATCCCGGGCAATCGTGCGCGATTGATAAACTTGCCTTTGTGATATAAAATTCGTAGTTGGAGCGATACCGTGTGGTGTTTGAGGTCGTGGCAGAATTGGCGGGGTGGATGATGGCGGGTGGAATGACATGCGGGGGTTAGGGTTATATATGGGGGTAGATGGGGTTATAGTGCAAATAAGCCAAAGGCTATAGTGCAAATAGACATTCTCCAAGACAATACCATCAAAAACACAGAAAGCAACGAGAGGATAAAAGCCGAAACAATGCCACGGGACAAGACAATACTGCCAGGCGGACCAAGACAAGGAGCTACAGACAAGACAAAGCCGTCGCCCCCGGCCGGCCGGCCATTCTGCGAATATAGAAAAGAAAAAACACACTTTATCTTCGCGCCTACTATCTTTGACCAGTCCATTGGCGCAACTTTCTGCACCGCGAACACAACGAAAATCCCACCCACAATGCCTCTTGCTGTGACGTGCTCCCAACGCCCCCCCGGCCTAGCCATTAGCGCACCTCCAATTCGACAAGCTCAGCGATTCTCGACACGTCGGCAATAGCTCTTCATGATCTTTCCCAGCACGCAAGTGTCAAATGCGCTCCAACCGCGGGCGCAGGCTCGCCAATATTCGACAGCGAACTTGTAGGTTTCGGGCTTTGTGTCCCGGCGATGGGCATCCGGTGGTCGTGCTGCAGTGCAAGACTCGGAGCCACAAACTCCCAGTCTGAGTGGACTGGCGGTCGCAAGAATAGGCGTCGAGCGAGGGGAGTGTGGGACCGGGGAAGGCGGATTGAAGTACAGTACGGAGGCCCCTTTCATTGAAATGTCTGTGAGGGTATCGCGAAGGGACCTGCGCGGTCAGGGTACAGCGGAATCGCCCGTCCCCGATTCGAAAATGGTTTGACAAGCTGTAGCTTCTGCCACAAGGTACTGTAGATTGGGGGGCTGCCTCTTGTCTTGAGGCGTCGGCCTCCAGTTCCGCAATAGCAATACGTTCTCTACTAGCAAACGGAGCAGCTTATATTGATTCATGTTCACAGCATCATCTCAGCGCAGAGGAGGAGCAACAAGAAGAGTTTTTCAAGGCCCGGAGAGACGAGTTTGTTCCAGCATGTGGCTGTGTATCTATGTATGCTACCTACCATGTCAAGGATTTCCATCCTGTATGCATAGAGCACCCTGATCTGAGACCCCCATTGACTCCACGCCTCGCATCTCCCATGACCATGCTTTTGCTCTGCCGTCGTAGTCGCCGCTTTGGGGTTGGAGGGCCGTTCCCATCATCGTGATTCCGCCACCATGCTTCCGCGACCACACATCCCCCCCATAGTCGCCTTGCTTCCGCTAGCCTTGGCTGAAATAGCGGACTATCGCCCTAGCCAATGGATGACGATCACAGGGCCTAGGAGAAAAAGGATATACGCAGTGAGAGCGATGATAAGAACGATGATGAGAATGATCAAAGTCTTTAAGATACATATACCTGTTAGCAGGTGGTAAATAGGGTGAAAGGGATCAACTGACCTGAAGGAACTTAAGGAAGCTGCCGATGATTTTGGCGAACTCCTCAATAGCGCAGCCCAACGGTTTGGCGAACTCCATGACGAAGCCGGTAAGATTGATGGTGCAGCGGTGTAACTCCTCGGCAAGCTTACAAACGAGATCGCTCAACACCCGGATAAGCTCCATGATGAAGCTACCTAACTGCGGGGTATGCGCGATGATGAAGGTGCACAGCGCCTGGACAAGCTTGATGAATTCCGCGATCCCGACCTCAGTAATGAGGGAACCAATCCAATCGACTGCGATGGGGTTAGAAATGGCACATCTTAGGCAGTGAAGGAATGGAGAAGGTGGTGGAAGGTGGGGGATCGTACAAGGCATGATGATTCCGAGGGCCTCGCAGATGGCAAAGAATATTTTAGCCACGGCGATGAGAACGAGTCGGATAGTGAAGACGAGCAAGCTAGCTTTTGCCGAGAAAATCACAATCTGGAGGCTGAGGTGGAGAGGAGCGAGGACGAGTGCCAAGCAGAGATTGAGTATGGTGACGAAGAAATCGAAGCTGATTTTTGCGAAGAGAGCAGCGAGCTGGATGCTGAGGTAGATAGGGGCGCGGAGGAACGTCGGGACCAGATCAAATATGATGCTGAAGAAACCGACGCTGGTTTCGGCCAAGGAGATCGCGATCTGAAGGCTGAAGTGGAGTGGAGCGAGGAGAAGCTCCAAGAGGAGATTGAGTGATGAAAACATTTTGGCCGGCTCTTTTGTGCAGGCTAGTTCGGAGGTGCGCGTTGTCGAAAGCGTGTTCCGGAACGTGGGGTGGATGTTGGGGAGAGTGTGGCTGCCGAGAAAAGCAGGGCCGCTAGCTTTATGTACATTCACAATAATGGCCTTTATCCCTTCATGTCCGTGCCCTTATGAGAAAATTCCGTCCGATTGTTAGCGGCATATTCAAAACTCTACAACCCGTGATCATGAACAGCCAAGTTGCAAAGCCGCGCACCTCTCATGCGAGGCTCTCCAAGCCTTCCCAAGGTCGTGCAGACGACTCTTCATGAGCCAAGGCCTATCAAGCATCCATACGCCTCGTTCTTCGAGCCCGCCGAGCCAGGGCAGGATAATTCAAGACATACGGAGCACACCCTCAGACCAAGTGGCCAGTACGGGAATCTCTTGGAGCGAAAAACTGGAAGAACATGGGGTGCGAATTTTGTTTGCAAGACAACCGCGCCATCTTTTGGCAACAAACTCAACCAGATCTGTTTTCGTCAAACCAACAACACCATCTCCTGGTAAGAACCCACCTTGTAACAATTCGGTCAAGAAAAACTTTGTTTTTCAACGTCACACCTGACGTTTGGAGAACTTTCTTCGAGGGTTTGCATACGTGTCCTGCCGACACGCCGTTAAGAGTCATACCGCCAACAGCCACGGACATACCCAAGGTGTGATCCCGTCATTAGGTACGGCCTGAGATGAAGCAGCCACAGACAGTCACGTCACAGCAAATGAGTGGTCAACATACAGGGCAGAGAGAAAGGGTTCGGGCTGCATTTCCAAAACTGGAGAACTAGCGTACCGATAGACAATGTGGTCCTCCCCCCATGAGCCAGCCTATTCCCTCCGTGCTGCTGGACAAAGTCACACGGAAGTGAGATACGGCACTCACAGTACCACGGTGTACCACAGCGCCACAGTGGGAATGGAGTCAATCTATTCACGGATTCGCAGAAAATGGTCTCAATACAGCCCTTGAAATATCATCCATGGCAGGTACTTGCGGGTGGCCAGCACGAGTCCCTGGCTCACGCCCCGCCGATTCGAAGGAGCTGGGATTTATCATCGACTGGTCAGCCATACTGAGTAGGAACTGGTCGCTCTTGATAGGTCCTCGAAGATACATTTTCCTGGCCGCCTAAATTCCGGCGGAAAGATGGGAATCTGAATGGGTAATTCAATGCGATTTGGTTGAGAAGGGCGGAGCACAAGGCAGTATTTGATGGGAATGCTTGAAAGATTGATTTTTGGTTGATCCATATGGCTGCCTGAAATGAGTTCCACGGGGCCGTGGCCAAAGTGCAGTTCGTGCCTGAGGCTCCTTGTCTGTCTTGCAAGCGTCATGGAGCCCCGCGGAAATTTGCCTGTGTCAATGCGGCAATTCGCCAACAACCCACCACAGACAGCAGGTCCCAGCTGCTGAGTCTCTCCTGCGCGGAATGATGCTTGAAGCAGTCTTCCCGTCCCAAAAGCTGTTCCCGCCAAACAACCCCAAGGATCACCCGATCTGGCACTTCGCATCGATCAAGTCCCTGTGCGAAGCAACTCCTCTTTGCGCCGTAGACAGCGGGTCAAATCCTCGAGACTTCCCCTTTTGTGTTATATGGCGCTGACCCCGTCTTCCCGCAGTGCCAGCGCCGTCATCGATGGCCCGTCATCGCAAGTGCAACACTCTAGAATACATGCATCCCTCGGCAGCTCAGGTAGCCCGATAGTGTCCGACCCCAATGGTTACATCGACCCTTCTGTGGACAGGGCCTCTTCTTGGGTGGGGTTGGAGGCACGTAGCCACCAGTGCTTTAGCAGCAATTTCCACCAAGTTGAGCGAGCGGGCGGGCAGGTTATTGCTCGTAGCCCCGGCCCTTTTCGAGTTGCTGGTACGATTCCCATCGGCAAGAAAGACCCTTCTACTCACATGGCTTCCACAATCCTCATGGCACGCCGTCGAAAACGCCGACTGCACTTTCCACCGATCACCTCGTCGCGGCAGCTTCATAGCTACAAGAGATCCTGGAGGGCCAAGGCCCCTTCCGAGGGGGTTCTGTCGGCCCGGTACACAATGATCCGTCGAGAAGATCACACTGACCTGGGTCAAGGGCAGCGAGTACGACAGAAGATATCATAAAGTCCCAAATACCCTAGATCCCAGACCCTAGACAGATGATGTACTCGGTGCTAACCAGCTCGCGGATTTCCGGCATGAGAGAAACAATATGTCCCTGTTCCAGGCCTCGGGAGTGAAATGGCCCGCGGTTGAACATCTGTTAGATAGTTCGTGAAGCATAAAGTGGGAGCTGAGGTCGGGAGACATAGAACGAGGTGTCACATGTCTATGTAAGCAGGGGCATGATACAATCTATGTTAATGTCATTATGTAGGACTCAAGGCCAAGCTACCACAAAAGAGGTGCGCGAAACTTGCCTTATCTGACATGGATATCGGGAGGCAGGGATATGTACATATTACCTCGGCTAGCTAGGTTTAATCTAGGTATCTACAAAACATGGACGGGGCGAAAGAGCTCGACGTCAGAGATCTCATTGTCCTCCAGCCTTTCCAGCCAGATATCGCTCTTCAGCGGCCGCCAGACTTTGAAGTACATGCTGTCCACGCCGATATAGCGGAGACATGGTGATTATGAACATGCAAGCTCATAAGCGACTCGCACAAGGACGTTCGCGTTTGTGACCTCAAGGTGACGCGAAACAACAGCAATCTGGGTGAGACCAACCAGCTTTGGGAGCGCTTTCTTCAGGAGCTGCAGGCTGCTGGTGGCGGGATCGGTCATGGCCATTTTATTAAGCGCGACCCGAACCTTCAAGCCTTTGAGGGTGCCCTTGTCGCCGGAGATGAGGTCCCCGAGACGCTGCTCGGCCGTGTAGGGCCCACCGTCCCCCATTCTGCCCAAAAAGTTGGGGAGGCTGATCTCTAGCACCCGGAAGTGGAGGGGCAACGCCGGGTACCGCAGGCTCGGGCGTAGAAGGGCGGTAGGCTTGGCTGAGTGCTGGTCGTTGTACCACACCCCGAGTTGACCAGAGTGTGTGCCGACGTTGGCCAGGAAGGTGTGGATAGTCGGGTCATATCTCTCCACCATAAGCCGTCTTAGGTTGGGGCAGCGAGCTGGCCCGAAATTGTCGCCGCGCAGGCCGGTGATATGCAACAAGATTGGCGATCCGGGATCTGTGGGGTCGCGGACATTGGTGTTCCAGAACGACACATGCTCCAGGAATGACACGTCTGTGAGCATGTCGAGATGGCTGGGCTTGGGGGGGAAGATTGCCGTCCCAAAGGAAAGCGATCGGAGGTGGAGTGGAGCAGCGCCCGTCTGTTGGTAGGAGGTGCAGAGATCGTCGAAGAACTCGCGGAATACCGTGAAACGCAGTGGGATGCGAAGTAGCTCTCGCGACATCGATAAACGGAGCTTCCGAAGCATCGGCGACTTCTTCAGAACTTCAATGATCTGCGCCGGCCACTTGGCCACCGTGTCGATTATGTTCTCCAGCGATATCTCCTCCAGATCCCCGAACGGGGCCAGGTCTTGCAAGCGGAATGTCTCGGGCGTCCGACCAAATAGGTGAATTCGGCTGAGCGCCTGCTCCATGTTATCGGGAAACTTGATATGCAGAACTTTGATTCTTGGGCAGGCGTGATAGAGGACGCGAAGTGTCTCTGCGGCGAGAAGAGCGCTACTCCAGATGAAACCCTCCAACTGAGGCATCCGCAAAAGCAGATCCTGCACTAGGAAATTCTCGTCGCATCCATTCGAGTCTAGGCCTGTAAAGCAGATTCGCCTGATATGACGGACGTGCGGACAGACTAAGACATGGCATAGCTGGCTGCGTCTGCTTTTGTCGACTTCCCGAAATAAGATGGGCGAGAGCAGAGCGTCGAACAGCTTGTTGACGAGGCGAAGCCCGGCGAGCTGCTTTCGGCTTCGAATCTGGTCTTTGTCAGCAATGGTGGACAACACGCGGTACGCAGAGAGAGACCGACCTGATCGGCGAGGCAGAAGACCATTTCGGGAATGCCCGCGAACCTCGCAGCGGCCGTTGGCGTCATCATGAATGAATGACCTTGAGCGATGTGACGTTTGGAACCTTTCCGATCTTTCCCACGTGACTCTCGTTGAAACGGCATCACTCCTCAAGATTGTGTGCTGCTGAGAAGGGAAGTCCCCCCGTTGCAGCAGGATACATAAGGTGGAGGGCCTCGTCTGGCTGAACTCTTCTCATCATATCGTCGTCTCAATTCACCATGGCGTTTTGAGCCGACGTCGACGTCAATTCACTCATTTCCTCATCGCACATCTGCCCTTCAGCTCCCCGGCTTCCACTCATTGTCTTGTCAATGCGGATTACCTGATTTGCAACGTCCCGGGTGTCGCCATGGAAGCAATGAGAAACCGCCTCGATCCACGGCCACCTTTAGCTGCACTCTTGGAAATCGTGTGGGTTGCACTCTTGATCATTGGCTGACGGTTGGCCAACAGGAATCCAAGGCGGGACACCAAGTCCAAGCCCAGTCTGCATGGTACTAACACAACACGAATCTCGTACATCAAGTCAAGCACTGTTACTCGCGCGGCAACGAGCGGTTTCATTTGCGGAACACTACGACAGTTCGATTTCTTCCCGCGCGTTCCTGGTCACTGGCCAACAGCTAAACTGGTTTGCCTTGGGCGTTTCATGCAACTTTTGTGTCGACTGGATGCAGGTATGGACGATGAGGGTGATGAAGCCTGGGAGGTCGAGGATGTAGATGCTCCTGAGCCACTTGTTTCTTGGCTTGGTGCGCTTGATGAGATAGAGTCTGACAAAGAGGAGGAGTAAGCCGACGAAGAGGGAGACACGGAGATGTCGACGGACAACGACGAAACCGGAAGCCCCTCGTCGACCAGCCCAACAGCGAAACATCCTCCCCCACCCCATTGTTCACCCCAGATACGCTATCCAATTGAAGACTCCACCTTAAAGATTGCACTGCCATCTGGCAAGTTTGTGAGGACAGCAGGCAACGGCAACCCAGTGACGAGGTCATATGGCTTGAGCTCAGTGGCTGGGTCCGTGACGCCAATGCCCAGGATCATATCTGCAGGCAGGGACATGAAGACGGTAGCCCAGGGGTATAGAACGTATGTTTTGTCCGTGAAGCCCTGCCCTTGAGCGAGAAAATCGGCAAAAAGAACTGGGGGCCCTGAGAAGTTGCCGGCCAGGGCGTGAGTCGTGTTCAGTAGCCAAAGTCGGCGGCGGTAGGGTAGACGACAGTAACAGGGCTGATAATTCTCACTGTCTTGTCTTTGATGTTCCACTGAATAGGATACTCCCGATGTGAATTAAGGGTTCCACAGGAGGCGGTCATTGTCGGGTGGGATGATGCCAAAATCATCCATGAGGGCGCTGAGGGTGAGTGATGCCAGCTGGTTGGCCTGAATCAACTCTTGAATCAAGAGCACGTTACGAAAGGTTGCGGCTGCAACGGGAATAAGTAAGGCAGCAAAGAGAGAGGGGAATGGTGGGATTTCTGACCGGAAGCCCTTGATCCAGAATCCTGGAACGACAGCACACCTGAATAGACTTTCGTGATTGGTGGCCAGGTTGCTGACTTTTGATCGGAGCAGTGTGTTGTCTGGCGTTGAATGAACCATGTTGTGAATGTACCCCTGGAAGGCAGGAGTGAGGTTGTTTCTGAAATGTGATGTCCCAGCATAGACGGGGCCTCACGTACGTGGATCGGTGGTCCCGCTAGGAATGATGGTGAGGGAAAGAGCAGGATTGATGCTCGATAGAGCGGCACTGCCCGTCTGGAATGCAGACGCCACCTTTTCTCCGAAATCGTTGGCCGCCGCTGCCGTTACCGCAACGCTTACGTCGGACGCTTCGATGATCTTGCCGAAACACGACCTTCTTAAAACCAAAGTCGCCGTCCAGCTTCTGACACTCTGGGTCAATCAATTTAAACTCGTGTACATGCTGACACCCCGGGACTTGTGCTGTGCAGTTGCTGTGTAGGCAGGCGAGGTTGAAGATCTAGCCGTAGTACCTGATGGTATTGGGGCCGTATAGTGCTGCAACTTCGTAGCTGTGCGTGATAGTTTGGGCGACAGTGCAGTCTAACCCCTTTTGACTGCACTTAAAGGCGGTCGTCGTGTTGCCGATTTGGATGGGCGTCTCCTAAGCGTTGCTGTAGCCGATGTAAAACGTGGCTGCGTTGCAGTTGGGGTCTTGCTGGCTTGTCGACTTAAAGCCGGCCTGGCAGTTGCAGCACTGGTACTTATACTGCCACTTCTCCCAAACGCAGACGGAGAGGTATCAGTCTCCGTCGGCGGTGATAATATTTTGGTTGTTTGAGCGGTAGACTTGTGTGTCGGAATACACTGACCTTCTGCTGTAGTCGTGATACCCTGTTCCTTAAATCCATTCGCCTGATGGGACTGGCCCTGATCCACAGTTGCTATCACAACATTATGTTGCTTTGCCCACCGTCGTCGCGCTATGGGATTGATCGGTAACGTCGGTGTAGATGAGGTCGGCGGCGACGAAGGGGGCAAAAATGCCGGGAACAAACAGGCCCTGCAGACAGAGACCTATGATGCTCAGTTGAGTGTGAGGAAACAAAAGTGAGGTGGATTATTGACCAGCCTTTGAATCGAAACTGCTTGGAATTTCTTCCATTATGTTTCACAGTGATGTTGGCCTGTCAACGTCCAGCGTACCAACTCCAGAGACTACCCCAGTGTAAATTGGGGATACAACGGAAATTTGAACACCCTCTGAAATTTTTTGGAGGGTAGATGTCTGGGAATAACAGCCGGAAAGCTCGCGGGAGCCCACGTGGGTCTAACAATATCCCGTTATCCCTTTCAGGTTGTTTAGGGCCCGTCGTGCTGTTTGCGTGGGATGTTTTGACCTCAAGCTGTGACCACGGTCCCGAGTCTGTGTGAATCGAACAAGCGAGACTCAGCGATGTGTTAGCGAGGAGAGATATTTTGATCAGGGGGCTATAGAGAGATATTCGCAGTATGAACTTATTACCAATTAGACTATCTGCCGAGCGGTTGGCAGTTTCTCCCCGCTTGCTTCGCTATTGGCCGACGACTGACCAACGAGAATCGGCGGCGGCCATCACGGGTCTGACAAAGCGGGGTTACTGTGTTCTCCTTACTTTATCGTTCCAACATCCCCATCAACCATCGCCGTGACTCTTGGTTGAGAGCAACAATCATGTGGCTGATCAACGTGTCAACACTGTCACTTGGGGAATTTTATGGTGCTGATCTCCCGTCTTACGCCATTCTCTCTCACACTTGGGGAGCTGAAGAGGTGTCCTTCCAGGAGTTTGTGAAAGCCAATGACGGCAGCGATAATGCCGCCGCAATCACCACAAAGGCAGGATACCGCAAAATTATCAGGTTCTGTGAGCTTGCCCAACGGGGGGGCTATTCCTATGTCTGGGTGGACACGTGTTGCATCGACAAAACCAGCAGTGCTGAGCTCACCGAGGCCATAAACTCCATGTTTAGATGGTACGAAAAGTCACGGACTTGCTACGCCTACTTGGAAGATTTCAGCTCCCATGACATGGATGGGCAAATGGCGCAATCATATTTGGGTGCGGGAATATCGGATCACTTTTCTGCCGCTTTTCGAAAATGCCGTTGGCTGACCCGAGGCTGGTGCCTGCAAGAGCTGCTCGCACCGCGTCACGTTCTGTTCCTGGACCGAGACTGGAGGGAAATCGGCACAAGGCACGTGCTATCTTCTCTCATTTCTGAAATCACCGGAATACCCAAGACTCTCCTGACCACACCCCGGAGAACCAAAGTCTGGAACTTTCCAATCGCTGTGAGGATCTCTTGGATGTCGAAACGGCAGACCACCCGAGTCGAGGACATGTCGTACAGTCTCCTCGGAATTCTGGGCGTTAATCTGCCCACCATCTACGGCGAGGGTCACGAAGCCTTTATGCGTCTCCAGGGCGAAATTGTGCGCAAATATAGCGACCTTTCCATTTTCGCCTTCCACCTGGACAAGCCTATCCACGGCTTCACCCCCGCTCTCGCCCACCGTCCGCAATGCTTTCCCGTCAACCCTTCGGCTGGGACCTACAATAAGGAATCCCACTATTTCGGAAGCTGGATCAACACGCAGTTTTCCCTGACCAGCCGAGGTATCGTCTTCCCCAACGCAACGCTTCGCTACCAGAAAACTCCAGAGCTCGGTCACCAATATCTCCTAGACCTCCACTATCGCGGAAAAGGAAATCACCAACGCTACATGCTCCTCCAGAAAATCGGGCCCGGGCTCTTCCTCCGCATCCACAACTCCCCCGAGCGCCAAAAGGCCTTTGCCGACGTGGCTATCAGCAGCCCTTTCAGCGAGCCCGTGTGCATCCTCCACAAAGTGCCCACCAGCAAAGTGACGCGAGCACGCGGCCACTGGGAGCGCTACGCCGTACGGTTGCGCTGGAAGCCGTGGGAGAAGCAAGGAAAGCGCTTTTACCACATCCGCGCGGCCGAGCCCAGAGACTACTGGGACTTTGCTGCCAGCCAGTTTTTGATCCAGGTCGCCAGCCCCCCGGAGATGCACATACAGTTCATCCCGGGCAGTTACGAGACGAACCCCGAGATGAAATTTTTCGTGCTGGTGATTCGGGCTGATAATGACCGGAAGCGGGGGGCGAGGAAACTGGAGGTTCGGGTTGTCAGTGCGGATGCTTGGCGGGGGGTGAATAGATCCGAGATTGGGTTTCGGGGGAATGGAATCTCGGAGATACCGATGACAGAGGACGTTTCTGATGATTCGAAGATATCAATTGCTGGATATGATATGGCCATGTCGGTCGAGCTCGTGAAGGATCGGGGGTGGGCTGATCACTATTGCATTTTCTTAGACTGGGAGGTTTCAGATGCCACTCGAGGTACAGAAGAAGCCCCTGAGGAGGTGAATGGGGAGGTGATTGGGGCATTCACGGCACCCGGAGACACGTCACCCACACCAGCAGAGTTGACTCGGATTCCTGCATAAGCGCAACACTGTACACAATCAACTGCCTAAAAATTCTACTTATACTTCATGCGTCGTCTTGCCCTTTCTGTCATGAATCTTTCTATGCCGGTTCCGGTCGTTTGCCCTTGTAAACCTTTTACCACACACATCGCATGCGTGTTTACGCTCCCTATAGTGTGCGTTCATGTGCTCGTCAAGTATAGATTTCTTCGACAAAGCCTTGTTGCAAATCTCGTATACATACTCTTTCGAAGAGGACGACGCAGCTTGTTTAGCTTTCTCCTGGGTGCCTTTTTCATGGGGGTGTTTCTCCGGGGGGTTGCTGGATCCTGCCAGGGTTTTGCTTGCGAGAAAGTCTGGATGGTATGCACGAATGTGCTTCTGTAAAGACTGGTGTGTAGATAATCCCATCGAAGACATGAGGCAGCCATCAACGGGGCAGCGGAACGACCCATTGTGTCGACTCGTGTGGTTGCTGGCTTCGCTTTTGGTGGCGAAGCCTTCGTGAAAGTAGCGACATGTTACGAATTCGCATTGTTAATGCCTTTGACCGTAGAATCTCTCCAGCAATTCCTAGAAGAGGAGAGTTCTAACGAGAGAGCTTTATGGCTTTGATCTCGCTAGCTTTCTTTGATGTGGTGCCGTAAAGGGCGCGGCTAGGGTAGATGGATGTACATTGACAAGCGCCGTTGCTTCGGCCTGGGTTTTGCCACTCGATTTATTTGGAATTAATGGGGTTGCCGTCAGGGATGCCGATCGTAACACGTCTTTCGAGGACTTGATATATCGACTCGCTGTCCTGGTCTGGGGGACCACGTCTACTATCATGGGCGGCCTCTGAGGCTCTGTCTGAACTTGATAAATCTAAATCCGAGCTTTCGTTAGCGGTGATCAGTCTCGCGTCTCGGGCTCAAGGGAATTCCAGGACGAGATGCCATACCTTGGGCGGCGTGACTGATGAGCTCTGTGGCCTTGGGAGTCCTTAGAGATCCGAACCGCCACCTGAGGTACTAAGGACGCCTCGTAGAAACCCGTCTTATCCAACACCGAAGAATGTAGCGAACATCCAAGGGCGGCCGCGCCGCTAACCGGGCCGTGCTCTCGCACACAGATGCTGGATGGACCTCTTGAACATGGCTTTAGCGCAAAGGGTCTTTCCTCGTCGCCAACCAGGGGCCGTGCTTTCGCGGGGTCATCTTGTTCTTACTGCCTTTGATTTCCAATCCTCCCTTCTCCTCCCTCTCCCTCACACACTCTCTCCCAAAGTCCTCTCTTCCTCTCCTTCTCAATCTCTCGCTTGGTGGGTGCTCTTCTTGTCGTCCTCGCCGTTGCCACCGAGGCACTCCTAGTCAAACATTTGCAGCTGGGTGTCTCCAAACCCCCAGGCGTGCCGTCGCTGCCAGGACTCTCCCGAGATGTCGGCGCAGGTCAACATGGTAAGCCTTGTCGTTTCCTTTTCGGCACAAGCACTGAGCACAGCGCACGTCAATCAAACTTGAGATCCAATCGGTCAGACGCTGACATTTCACTCGCAGGCTGCTGCTCCTCAGGGCTCTAGGCCTGTCATTGTTGCCAGAACACCCAAGATGTCGGCGCAGATCAACATGGTAAGTCTTGTTGTTTCTTTTGTCGGCACAGGCACTGGCGGCAGTGCCCGTCAATGAATCCCCAGATCCCATCGGCAAAGCTTCTTTGTTTCCCTATCGGCACGAGCACTGAGCACAGGGCGCCAGCGCACGTCAATCACACTTGAGACCCAGCTGACATTCACTCGCAGGCTGCTTCTCAGGGCTCCGCCGCCTCCACGATCCCCAGCGCATCCGCCGCCGACATTGACGAGCAGGTTGCTTCTTTGACCCCCGCCGTATCCACGATTCTGGAAGCAGAAGAGGCCGCCATCGCTGCGCTCCCGCTCCCCAGCGAAATTGTCGCTGTGCAGGCAATTCTGAAAGCTTATAAACCCCAGCGCCTTTGGCAAATCTTTGCGTCCCTCTGCTACCTTCTGGTGTACAACACCGACCCCCAGGACTACCACTTTTTCGTTGATCCTGTCGACAGACCAAATCTCGCAGGCTGTGGCATTGAAAAATTCGAGCAGCTCATCAACACGTCCACCTACAGTGCCATCCGATTGGTAAGTACCAGAGATCCTGTCTGCCCTTCAGCTCAGTCGCAGCACAACAGCTAATTACCCCTCAGGGACTCTTCAGAATTTCATCACCGAAACAGGCAAGATGACCGCCATGACCATGTCACCCTCTCTCCACCATGCCCTCCATGGCGAGATGTTTTCTTTGGTCAGCAAAAACATTGCTGAAGTACCTGGTCTCAAGCGATGGTTCCCTATTAAGCTTCTTGGGAGACCCCAGTACGTCTGTGCCATCAAGTACGGCAACAAACCTTATGGTGTGTTTCTGCTTGCCAACCCCGGCAACGGCAAGGTGGTCAACGACAAGTTCGTCCGCTCGGTCCTCCCTGATATCGCACGCGACTATCCCGCCATCAAGATGGTCGTTCAACTCCCAACATCCACAAGGATAACAACGACATCAAGGATCGCGTTCGTCATATTTCCCAGCAATCTTGCATCGAAGTCTGGGCTCACAACGGCGTCAAATTCAACAAGTGCCACGCTTCCTCGGCAAAAGATCTACCTGAAGATGGCGAACTCCGTCTACCCCTACTCAGCGAGAATGCCGAGGACAAGACCGTGCCGGTCCTTCAGTTCTCCGACATTCTCCATATAGTTCGCGAGCACTGCGAACAGGGTGTTCCGCTCTTGAGCCACCCCGACAACAAGGATCCCCCGGCCCCCAACCCCAACGACGACAACAACAACAAGAGCCTCCGGGCCTCGGTGTTCCCCCTGGACACCTTGAAGTCTGGCTTCGCAGCTGGTATCGCCCAGCTCCTCCGTCCACATGCCCAGGAGCACAAGGCCGGCGGCGTGGGATCCAAGGCTCCGTTCTCGTCCCTGTCAGGCGGCGCAGCTCTCGCCACGCGCCACGGCATGCTGCCGCCCACAGGCACAGCAGGCCTTGGTCCGATCAAGGCAGGCGGCAGCGGTCGCCGCATCCACGGCACCGCTAGAAACACCCTGACTAGCCTCTTTTCGACCCGTCATCTCGTCGGCCGCCTTCTTCGCCGCTAGGCGCTCTGGACAGGAGCCATATGGGCATGGTGTTGGGAGTTTTTCTGGTCTTGGGGTTCGATGGGAAGAGGGGGACAAGGGAAAAAAGGCGCTCGACCGGACATAGTTAGGTGCCAAACAGGGAAGCTGGCCCGTCAGCGTGACAGAAATCCTCTGCTCTTTTCACTTTCTTGATTTCTACCCAGTCATTAGCTAGCTAGCAACGCACCCCGTTTCCCGCAACTAGTTAAGGAGCTCACCCTCAGCCTTCAAATGCTGGTCCGCAAGGGCGAGACACCTTTTCGGTGCGGGGGCCAAGCTTTCGCAATCTCATCCCCCTACCTCATCTACATGGTCGCGTGACACACCAAGTGACTTAGTCGCCCTCGTTCCCGTGGCAGTAGTAGGCTATTACGGCATGTACTGGTATATTCTAGATGCTAGGATATTATGTACCATGCTATATAATATACTATTATGTTAAATACCATCCCAGCCTTGGTGCTATTACAGCGCACAAGCGGCTCAATGGCAATCGTCACGGTCGGGACCGGTCCGCTACACGCCGACTCGACCGCTTCGCAGTACTCGGCCGAGAATCCGAGATGGAGGTTAGGATTCGCCGACGTCCACGGCCATTCCCCCCGCCAACGTCACGGACCACAGCCTCAGAGGACGCTACCCGAGAGGCGCCCCCCGAGTCGACACCAGCATCAACTATGCACTCTCAAGTCGAGCCACCACAAAGACCGCAAAGACAAAGGCAACAAGAAGCAGCCTTTGACTGTTCAAAATCCATTCCCCACCGTGCTGCTGTAGCAAGCCGACATCACTTGATGTTTGCCGCACTATTCTCCGGCGGGAGTTTATCAAGCAGTCGAGAGAAGAAAGTCCAATTTGTCACACCCAACCGGCTTATCGTTTGCAACAAAGGGTGTCATTTCCTTGCAGGGAAGTATTTTCCATTCTCCGTGAAAGCGTAACATAGGCCTATCCTTTGCACGCTCCCGAATCGGTTGCCAAATGCTACGATGCATGCCCAGTGCCCGAATGGGTTGCTCTGGGCCACACATCCATGCCCATCTATGTCTGCCCTGCGCACCATGCATACAATACCCGGGTACTACTACCTCTTGCACGCCCGAATCAATTGCCGAGCCATATGCCCCTCGCCTCAGTGTTTGTTCCCTCCGGCGCGGTAGGGGCGGAGCACGTACCGGGAATGTTTCGCTTGGTCGCGCTGGCAGTCGCCTTGCTCTGGGCACTCGTTAGCTGTGATGACAAATAGATAGGACGGGGAGAAATCTACGGCAAAAGGTGCCTTCACGACCAGCCGGCTCGTCGCTCGCCAAATGATCAGGCCGGCGAGGCCGCCAAGGATGCCCATTCCCACCATCTTTCTCTCTTCCATTCGCTCCGCGGCGGTCGGCTGGGTCGCCCGATACAGCCGTTCTGTCGATGCCGTAATGGAATCGGCAAGATTGGCGGCGCGTCTAGCGGCTGCCTCGTCAGATTGTGGTTTGACTCTGGTTCTGACCCCATTGCTGTTGGCGTGGACTACGATGTCGAAATACTGGTCGACTATGTCCGGCGCCGTGTGTCTGTCTGCGATTGAGTTAGTAGTGATAAAGCGAGAGAAGCGAGAGAAGCGAGAGAATAAAGCTTGCACTTGAAAGCCGGATCGATCATATCGAGAACCATCTTGTCGTGTCCTGTGGTGAATTGGCCATCGGGATTAAGAGTGGAAAAAAGATGGCAGAGGAAAGGAGCCATCTTGAGGTTTTGAGGGCTGTGCAATTTCTATGCGGGACCGATTAGTCGTCGACGATGTCGTCGATGATGTCGCTGACAAGAAGCTTTTGAAGTGGATTGGCTCAGCGAGTGCACAAAACGACAGATAAAAGTCACAACTTCTACGTACAGACCCCCGCAACTTCACAAGTAACTTCAACCCCTCTACCCGCCGTTCGTCCCAGAACACAAAACCAGCAGGTAAAGACTTGTTCCCCAACCACGCTAACGTCCACAGACCAAAACAACAAAACAAGCAACCTCCCCGCCTGTAATCTTCGACCTGCAGGCAAAACTTCACCTTGAAACAAAACCAGCACTTACCATGCAACACTAACATGGATAGCGACCTCAACAACAAGACTGAGGCTCCCAAGCAGAGTGTTGATCATCGGAATCACATTTACCGCCTCTCCGCCGTCAAAAAAAGCGCTTCGCAACACTCAAGCCAAGCACCACTCGCATTGGCTCCCGCTCAAGAGCTGATTCCATCTCTGGAGGAGCTCCAGACAATCTTTCATCACACCTCAGCCAGGGCGCCACCGATCGGTCCCACAGTGCCTAGATCGGTCCCACAGCGTCTAGATCGGTCCCACAGCGTCTAGATCGCAGCGCAGTCCAGCCATCTCGCGACCGTTCGATAATTCAAAGAAAGTCGAGGCTCAAGCTCTTTGCCTCGGAGCCGGCCCCTCAATCTCAACCGCGCCCGTTCTTTCTAATCTTGAACTTGTCGCCTCACCTGGCTCGAAAATCAGTCCGCCAAGTTCCGTACCCGCCCCGTTCAGCGCAACTTAGTCAGAAGGAACAGTAAGTTATCATTGGATAATCCACCGGACCAAACATGGCAAAGCCCCTCCTGCTAACCATAAATGACATTCAGGCATGGCCGACCGGAGCATGAGACCAGAGGGGATGGAAGAATCCACACGCCCCGCCCCGTCGGCGACTCAAGCCTCTTGTTCGTCGACATTCAGACACCCCTTTCTAGGCAGAGTGACTACAGTCCTGAGTTCTGAGCCTGTTTTGAAGGAAGAGGTCAAGACCAAGGAGCCGATGGACTAGAACCTACCTTAGGTAGTCAAGGGACATGGAAGGGGTGGGAGCGAAACTCGATATTGGCACACGGACTTAGCCGGTGCGTTCACCCGGCTCGGTCGCCTCAAAAGCAACCGGATAAGTCTCACTACTTGTGACGCCTGGCGAAGACCTGAATCAAGCCGATGCGATGCGAGAAACCAGGATCGACACGTCGTCTGAGTACGTTACCAGTCTGACGGAGTTTACAGATCACACCAATACATGTAATGGACGGGAGTGAGAGAGGATATTAGGGCGTCCTAGAAACACTCCTAACGTTCCTTTGACGGCTCTATCAGCTCCTAGGCCAGGAATGGCTTCAAGTCCCTGGCACAAAGGCAGATCCATGCAGTCTATATCAATGGAACTGGCATGGTCGTATGATCTTTCCAAAGAACAAGTAACGGCAGAGACGTGACACAAATGACAGAAAGCTCCAACTGTCACTCAATGATGTGAATTGTATCCTGCTTGTAGCTAGGTTCTCTCACCCTACGGCATATTGCAGGGCAGCTCGAGCCAACCGTCAGAGTATAGTTTCCCGGGGTTTATGTTAGAATGAGCCTCCTGAGATTACATGAGAGCCCTGAGACTGCCACAGCGGGCGTTACCGATGAAGGATGGATGTAGAGAGACATGGAAAAGAATGCACCGGAACTTCACAGTGATCTTTTTGATCCCACCCAGAGCCAGACACTGTGAATTTGAACCGGATGATCTGTGTTTATTGACTCTTTGTGCAGTCGTTGACATTCGCGACATGTGGTTTAGGTCTTCGGTGTCTGATGCCAACTCAAAGGCAACGCTGTGAGTAAACAACTGTCAAATGTGTCAAGAACTTGCAAATGCGGTACAGACGAGAGGAGGGAGATACCCCCACACCGCCTCGTTTGCTTCATTTTGAATACGACACATAGATGACTGAGCACCTCCGTACTTCGGGTGCGATGTTGAAAATCAGAGTTTTTCTTCCCCTGATCATTAGTTACATGGATGGCTGACATGGTGAATCGAAGTCTTAGCCTTGCAAGCTAACTGTATCGAATTAGATGGCGGCCGAGATAAGAAAGTTACGGGCTGTGAAAAGACCGGGAGGAGTGATGGGCTACAGGTCTCTGCGGCTTGGAGAGAAAATGACTTATCGATTGTGATGGCCAGTAATTAGCTGAGGGCTCGTGACTGTGGGTAAACAGCCCAAGCATCCTCCCCGCCACTCAACCTCGCACCTGCAACCCTCAAACCACCAGGACTTCACTTTCCATCCTTCCAGCACATTTTTCATCCAACACCAAAATGGATGCCGACCAGGAGATCACGGTCAGAGCTCTCAAGCATAGCATCGAGCGCTTTGCGGGCGCCATTGAAACTGTCGCTGAGAGCCCCACTATCCCACGCCTCAACGGACTGGTCGGACGCGCCGAGATGATCTGCCACGATTCTGAGAATATGCTTGCTATCATTCAGCAAAAGGAGCACGAGCTACAAGCCAGAGAAGCGGCAATCGCGGCTCGGGAGCACGAACTCGGAGAAAAAGAGGTCCATCGGGGCTGGATGCCGGAAGTCCCAATGTCACCACCTGAGTCTGGCTTGGAATTGGGCTCATATCTTGAAGGCGTGATCTTCATGGAGCACGTGATGATGGATGTCTGCTCGCGCCACTTCTGGGAAGAGCTACAACCGGAGGATATCTGTGACGAAGCCAAAGCCTTCCATGACAATGTGTGGACAGAGATATCCCGGAAGGATAAACAGGGAAGCGACTTCCCTTGGACGAAGCAGCTTCTGCATTGTCATGAACGTGGGTGCACGACATCAGCTGAGGAGTGGGGTGACTACGTGTACTCTCAGCGCTACTCTTTCCGAGTCGAGAATGAAGGTGCTGAACTGCCGGGAAAGCCAGCATCGCCCTCACCGGCACCCCGGAAGTCGGCTCCAGCCCAGAGCTCATCCCGTCCCGCTCCGCATCCGCCTCGTCCTGCTCCGCAGACAGCCCGCCAAGTTCCGTACCCGCCCCGCCCGGCCCCGAAGAACTTCCAGGGTCGCCCCAACGCCACCTCGGCCAATAGAATGACCTCAGGACCCGGATTGTCCACATTGCAGGCCAGAGCGGCCAGGTATCGTGAGTTGCCCTCTAATAATGCAAACATGACAAGGCCTTTGATGCTAACCACAAGGACATTCAGGCCAGCGAAAGATGGGAGGAGAGACGATGGAAAGACTTGCGCCCCCCGCCCCGTTGACAGCTTCTCAGGCGTCTCGTCCAATGGAGCCGAATCGCCTCTTTTGGGATGGCAGAGTCGCCCCCAACTCGAATGCGGAGCCCTTATCTAAGGATGGTCTCAAGGTCAAGAAGGAGCCGGTGGACTAAAGTACCAACCTTTTTGGACCGGGCGGCAGCTTTATGTCGTCACACGGGTGCATATGTACCATGTTATGTTTCCGGATGGCCTGTGGGATGATACTGCATTTCACCAACCCGATGAGGGTGCTAGAGAATTCATCAAAGAAGGAGTAGGATGGAAGAATCTGGCCGGAATTCAACTCACAGTACCAATAGGACGAGAACCAGTTTAGCAAGATCAGTAGAAAATGCAAGGCAATACGCCTAGATTATCGTACGAAGGCTCCACAAGGACCCCTTTGATTCTTTAGATACATTTTCTCAATACACAGTTCCCCTCTACAATGCCATTGTCTTCTTCCCAACGCGTCTGTTAACCTGGCTCGAAGCTCGAGACCAAAGACGTTCATTGTCACCCGAACCATCTCACTACCCTAATAGTAATACATCGGTTCCTTTTTGATAGCCGACTCGCTCTTCACAATGAAAGCCCCCTCTGTCTGAAAGAACTCGCTGCCGGGCTCAGGATGAGGCACCTGGGCCAACGACGGGGCAAGGGGCGCCTTGTCTTTTCATTTCCTCTCGTCGCCTCAACTTGGTGGCACCTGGATGTCAGTTGCGGTCAACATCGAGTTCGTCATGTTTGAGGGCTGCAGATCATCCAAATGGAGGCAACTTACGGTTTCTTCTGGCCGATCTGCCCTGGGGTCTAGACTCTGTAGGCCTAGCGGGCGGCGCCTGGGTGGATGTGGTATGGAAGCCATCCCGGGCGGTCCCCTGAGTGGGAGCCGATGCGGGGGTAGAAGTTCCCTTTGGGGCCGAGCGACGCTGAAGATAAGAGAGGTACTCGGCAGCGGGTGCCGTGCCATTTGAAAGCCAATACTCAAGCTGTTGCTCAAACGGGAACTCGAGCTGCTGCTTGGAGAATATGTCGTTCCACACTCCGTAGTGAAGGGCCTCGGCGCAGAGATCCTCGGGCTTCGTCTTTTTCTTGAGGTAGTGGTAGATGCAGGCCGTCTTAATAACGCGCTCCATGAAAACTTCGGCGTCGAGATACGACTCTTTTCCCACGCCAGACTCTGAGCGTGGTTTGAGAATCAGGTCAATGACCTGGGCGCGATGGGCCAAAATCCCGGGGCTCAAGTTTGAGCGATCTAATGGTCGCCGAAGTGGGATTTCTGTCCGCCAGTAGGGCTCCCCGTCTGGGAAGGAGTTGTCGGGGATGGAATTTTCCATTTTCTCGATTTTGTTGATGCCCGGTCGGTGACAGGCCGTGGGGTTCGTTGGTCGCAGGAGAGAAGTCTTGCGTTTCTTTGACGGCCTTATTAGGTCATGAACCAGGAAAGGTGTTGAAAAGGTTGCACAAGGACGTCCCAGTGACTCTCTTGTTGCCAAAGCTAGCTTTTATTGTGAGATCGAACTGGATAATCTGTGTTTATTTACTACCCTTTGTGCTCTGCGTCTACACGTAATGCTCGCTACATCTGTTTCCGGTCCGAGTCCTCTTCTGATGCCAGCTCAAAGGCAGCGCTCCGAGTAAATAACTCCATGTTTCAAGCAAATCACGCGTTGTTTCATGTTACGTGACCCCATTCGCAACGTGACGGGCTGGCTGCGCGATTCCCCTCGCCCCGTTCACCCAAGCCACATGGGGGGCATCAAAGCCGCGTTGACTCCAGCCGCCGAGCAGATTCCTCCCCAGAAAAACAGGTCCATTGCATACCCCGGCCGGCGGGGGTGACGCTGGCGGAGATTTCAAGTTGCCTTCCTGGTTTTCTCCTCTTCTTGCCTCGCAAGCTGAACACGAGAGGCCACCAACAACACCACTTCGACTTCCCGACTGAGACAACACAGGAGAAATGGACAACGATTCGCTCCAGCAATGGTTCGCCTGGCAGGCTGTGAAGCCGTTCGTCAAGCCCTTGGCAAAGTCTCCCCTGTCCCTCGAACTCGTGGCGCGCCATAGCCAAGTCATCGAGCTGATGGTGGCGCCGCGCTCAGAGAACGGATTGGGCATCGGTACATACGTCGACGCCGAGATTGAGATGGCTCTGGCCGCGAACGACATGTGCGCTTGGTACTACGACAAGAACACCGATCCCAAAGACATCTGCGCCGAGTTCTTCCACTACGTGCTGTGGCGACACATCTTCCACCGCGCAGGAGCCGAGTTCCCCAGCGTCTGGGAGGGCCAGCTGAACCATTGGTACAAAAATGGAACTTCGCCCGCTGAGGAATATCTCGACTACATCCAACGTCAGCAATCGTCGGGCTCGAAACATGACATTTCGAAAGAGGGGGTTTCTGAGCTCATGATGACCGCGGGGAGTACTATCAACAGCGGCGCTCTCGACAGTGATGTGGACGTTCCGAATACTAGCGCAGAGCTTCAGGTCGCAGGGGCCAGTTCTTCTGCCGCCGTAGTCAACCCACGCTGGCCGCTTCCCAAAAAGCCAGACTTTCTTGGCAAGTCAGGCGGTCTTCCGAGTCCCAGCAACCCATACCCTCCCAGTAAGCGAGGACAACCCCATAGCGAGCCCTTTCCTATCCGAAAGATGAGCAAGACGGCTCGGCGCCGAGCACAATTGGCAGCCGCAGAGGCGGCCAACCTGGAGGCGGGCCGGGACCGAGTGCGCGGGGTACGCGGGGTGCGCGAGAGCGCCCCGGAGCCGTCCGCCGAGAGAGGAAATTGTAAGTCGTTCGGCGACATCCATTTCTACAGACTTCCACGTATGACAACGGTTCCCTTGCTAACCGTAGAGTTTCAGATGAGAATTGGCGTTCGAAGAACCAAGAGGGAGATTCCAGCGGCTTGGGATCGCCGGCGTAGGCCTCTAATCCGGAGCTGGGCGTCCGTGTTGGTCCAAGTATGGAAAGTTGGGGCGGAGATATCGGGGATACAGACGGAGGAGAGGATAGAATTGTGATTTGGGCGGTTTACGGGGCGGTTGAGGCCAAAACAATGAAAGAATTCGTCAGGCCCATAGGTAGACATGGCAGACAATTACACGACATGGAATGCTGCACAAAGGTCTTCGGAAAATTCAAGGAGGCCTGTCCGACAGACAATGAGGCCTTTCCAAGATGCAAAACGGTGCTTTCACAATGCTGGAAGGTGTTCTTAGAATGCAAGAAGGCCTTTCTGGATGCGGGAAGGGCCGTTCCATAATACAGGAAGGCATTCTCAAAATACAGAAGCGCTCAAAATACAGGAGGGCATCTTCATAATGTTGGTAGGCCCTTTCGAAATTGAAGATGGCCCGCCACAATCAAAACTATGGGTGGACGTAACAGTACGTAGCATTTCTCGCCCTGCTTGAGGGGTCACTTCTTTTAGGCTGAGCCTTCATACCTTCACTTGCTCCAGTGATGATTTCTCGCTGTCAAGACCGCCCGTTGTGGCAGTGACTGTGCCCATAAGTCTTTATTTGTGTGTTAGGAGGGTGCGAAAATGGGATCTCTGGGTCCTGAAATTTGGACCTCCTGACCAACGCCAAGACTGTGTTGGTGGCGCAGCCACGTGAATAAGTGGGGTGTTCCGAAAGCACATTAGCGCTCTCTTCGAAAATAACGGTGATAAAACGGTTAGCAGCGCAAACTTCACCAAACGTAAACGCCGTTTTAACACCGTTGATCTCTTAATTACCACCCCCCTGTGAATCTATTAGCCGCTAAGGAGGTCCTATTTCCTGTACATTCCCGGACCACACTGGCTACTACGTTACTAAGATGATTAACAGGAATGAAGATTAATTACGTAATCTATTCGTCTTGCAGGGTTAGGGTAAGATTTATTTTTTTACCCTTAAATATCAGGTTTATCTACTAAACAATATAATGGATGTGCTGAAAGTCTACTTATGGTCCCTTTAGCTAAACTACATAACATCCGCGTAGAAGAAAAGAAACGGAGTAATAATCTGAGCTAGAACCCTCGAAGGGAGTAGTTATACTATAGGCGCGAACCGCTATACTAAGAAGGTAACCTAGAAGTCCTACAGAAATTAAGAAAGTCGTTATCGATAGGGCTATTTGACCCTATTTCTGCAACTGTTACATTAGAAAGACTTTATCACCTTGGGGGTTGCAGGACAGGCGTATAAGTAGCTATCTACCTATTACAGATGCACTTCCTAAGCTAAATCTTAAGGGAGATTACCTGGCGTTACTTAGCTGAGCGAGAGGCCGTGTTATAACTACATATAGCATAATGTGATTAAAATTATATAGAAAAGGGGGTAATGGCCTCTCGGGATTACCTAAAGCTAAAAGGGGGTTTATATTCTGTATTAATGTAAGATATTATTATTAATTAGCCTCCTTAAACTGAAAAGGGGTTAGTTATACCTAGCTGTGCAGGTTATGAGGAGATTACCGACCTTCCCGCAAGCCCGAAAAAGCACTATATATGTTACTAATATAAATATAACTGGCTTTGTCTAAAGCTGTGGCTGTAAGTGAGTATGCATAACTAAGGATGTGACTATCAGTCGGCTGTTTATAACTCCTAGAATGATAGCTAGCTTTATCTATAGGTGCTTAGGTTATTAGGAGTAAGCTGTGTTTATACGACTAAGTTACTAGCTGGCTTGTAATTTGACCCTGACGGGAAACGCGCTAGTATAAGAAATAGTAAGAACACTAATCGGTTTTATATAAGTTATGTTAAGAGGTTACCGTCTATAGTTTAGGAGTTAGTTACTAATAGCGTTAGCTTAATAGTAGCTAATATAAAGGGATTACGGGCTTCTTAAGCCCTTAAGACGTTATCTTACTAATAGAGGGGAGTCTTAGTTATATATTAATTACTAGCTATCACTAACAGGGCTAATGTTTAGGGGTTACTAACCTTATACTGCAGCTTTAAAGCTCTATTACTTACTGAAAAGGGGAGTTACATTTATGTACTAACTGCTAGTTATCGCGAATAGGCTTGTCTATTAAGATAGGATAGGGAAGCTGCTGCACGTAGCTACACTGATAAGGCTATTACTAATCTTTTTATAGTTCTTAAGTATTAATATCTGCAAGTCAAGGTAGGACGAATACTAATCGGATAATATTAAGCTCCGGATAGGAGGCTGCTCTTTACAGGTTTAGTTATAATATTACTAGTCGGATAGTAACTAAACTTAAGTAATAGAAAAGACGCTTGTTAACGTAATGTTTTACGTGGTTAGAATATTAACTGGCCTTTATAAGCTAGGCTACTAGGTTATCCTTTAAGGTTAAGAACTTAGTTACTGTTAATATTAGTTAAGTAGTTAGCGTATCTGTATTAAATATTAGGTTTTAAGCAGTTGGCTTTACCGATACTATATTAGTAGCTTAGAACTAGACTGTTTTTAAGACTTACACTAGTGGAAAAGACTTGGAGTTTACCTCCTACTTTCCTCGGTAGATGCTGCTACCGATTACCTCCTTTATATAAGGGATTTAAGGTATTATGCCCTTTTATAATAGATTGTTTATTAAATAACTTAACTTTATATCGACTTATCTATATACTTTAGCTATTAAAGTGCTATATTAACTATGTCCTAACCCTTTACTTAAGAATTTTCCTACAATATACTTATCTAACTTATCTACTTTCTAGAACCTTCCTGTAAGGAAGTGGCTATATTCTAACCCCTTATTTAAGAATTTTTCTACGATATATTTACTTAACTTATTTACCCTCTGGGTTCTCCCTGTAAGGAGGAGATAACTAGTAGCATTTTTAATTATTATACTTTTTAAGCAGATCTTAACTCCGTAGGGATAGATTTACTATTTAATCTCGAAGATAATTATCTTAGTACTAAAGCTCTTAATAAAGATATTACCGTTACTATAACTCTTACAGAACGTTAAGCGGATGTAACACTTAATCTTTACAGTTAAGGTATAGTAGCTGTTACGGAAATCCTAAGCTTAGCTATTTCTGAGGGTTTTTACAGCTTTACAATCCCCTTACCGCTCGATATTAGGGATTTCTTTAACTTTAATAGGTAGCTGGAAAGTAGCGTTATAAACACTTTAGCCCTAACTCTATTCGATAAGGATACTGATCTTTCTGACGTCTTAGGGAGCTTTTACGTTTTAGCATTTACTTAGATTACTAGCGGCTATACGCTTAATAATATTAGTATTAGCTTTACTGTTAACCCTTATTCTACTATGCTTATCAGATAAGAAGATACAGTAGTTACTGTATTGGACAATTACGGTAATAATTTAGCTGTATTTAGTAAAGAAATCGCTAACTTAAAGCTAAAGTAGCGTAACGTTTCTAATAAGGTCACTTTTAGCCATTTGGAAATACTTAGCGTATCTAGCGACCTTATTTCCCCTTTATACGAAATTAAATACCCTCTTACTAGCCGCTTAAAGTCTTACTATATAACCTCTCTTTCTAAGGATATAGCTACTAATTACTTACTACTAGACTTTACAGTACAGAAATCTAGAAATAATATTTACTTATAACTTACTAAACTTGCTCTGGCTGTAAGCCCTGCAGCTAACGAAATTTCGCTACTTTCTAAGCTGCTTATATAAGTAGAGAATAGAGATTTTATCTTAAGTGATGAAAAGTCGGTAAGACTATTATAGTTACCGAGACTCTTATCTATTATTATACTAATACGGAGTTACTAAATGTTATTACTTAAATTCTGAGACAAGTTAGTCTATTACTCCCCTATTAATGGTACGGATAACTTATCGATATATGTTACTTTAGACGATAGGTATAGTAATAAGTGGCTAGAGGAGACTGATAATAAATAGCTGGAGGAGGTTAACGATAAGTAGCTAGAGGAGGCTGATAACCCGCTTAATCTTAACTATATTGATTTTAATAACGACCTCTTAACTATATGTACAGCTTAGTCGAAATCTGTAACTAATCAGAATCGGAATAAAGAAATCATCGACCTTACTAGTAACGATATGCCTAACGATAATGTGCCTAGCGACAATATACTTAGCGATAATGTGCTTAGTAACGATGTACCTGACCATACAGTTATTAACCTTACTAATAACGATATGCTTAGTAACGATATACCTAACTATACAGTTATTAACCTTACTAATAACGATATGCCTAGTGACAATATGCTTAACTATATTAATACCGACATTACCTCTGGTAATAACCCTTGCAATTTCTTAGATAATAATGATATGTTTACCAGCTTATCCGAAAAAATAATGGCTATTGACCTTTCAAGGCTGGAGAACGAAGCAGTAGCGGCCCTTTAAATAAAATGAAAGATAATAAATATAGATACTGGGAGAACTATACTGCAGTAGGTAATATTAAAGTAGCGACGCGTTTAAGAGTAGATTAGGCAGTTAACGATAAGATTAAGCTAGGCATATAGTATAATTTAGAATAAATTGATCGATAACCTAAATTTCAGCTGCGTAAATAAGCTAGGCTATACTACCAGCAGGTTAAACAGACATTATTACCGTCAGTATTAACAGTAACTGGCTTAGTAGTATTACCCTTTCCTCTACAGTAGAGGCTATTTAGCTAACACTCTCTTTATATATATACGGTCCGACACTAAAACAGTTATATAAACTTGTAAGATGCTGTAGTAATATTTTAGAAGATACTTTTACTATTTAGATAGTTCTTGAAGTAATACACCTGTAAAAATTAACAAGCTGCTAAGGCGTAGCTTCGCGAACTAACACTGCAGCTTCGGTAAGGGTAGAATTGCCGGTTCTTTTAAAACTGGATCTTTAACGAAGATTTATATTAGTATATAGTTAAGTGGTATTACAGGATAAACTTAGCTAACTTATATAACAGTCTCGGCTTTATTAGAGTAAATTAACGTAAAGAGGGGAAAAGGCCTTGTAAGCTAAACCTATCTTTTCCTAATGTGTTTCCTTTCTCTAAGCATTTACTAAACGTTAGGACTGGGAACTTTATCTTGAGCGTTTATATATATATCGATAGTGACTGTTACGACTTGCTTTTGAAGTGCGTGGCGCTGTAGATTATAACGTTCACTTCTGATATATGCTTCTAAATTGTTAAATAACTATATTAACCGGATATAGGCTAACTGCCTTAGCAGCTTTGTTCCTGCCTTGCTAGTGATGATAAGATTTACGACCTTAAATGTAGTAATAAGATAGCTGTTAGATATAACATGATGGTTTGTTACTGCAGTCTGCCGAAGAAGGAACGTCCAATCGATAATTGTTATGTTGCAGTTCTAAGTGAATGTGTTAATTAGATGCTTTTTAAGAAGCCGAGCCGTTACAACTGGTGCTTTTGAAAGTCTGTTATAGTTATATAGGTCTCTTATTATATTGCCTTAACCTAGAATATAGTTTAGCTTTGGAGAGACGAAGTGTAAAGTGAAGTAAATACTAAAGTAGTAAGGTGTAGTTAATATTTTAGAAGGAGAAAGTGGAAAGAAAACTAGGAACTGGAAACTAGGAACTGGAAACCAGGAACTGGAAACTAAGAACTTAAGAACTGGAAACTAGGAACTAGAAACCAGGAACTGGAAAGTAAAAACTGAAAAGTAAAAACTGAAAAGTGAAAAGTGAAAACTGAAAACTGAAACTGAAAACTGAAAACTGAAACTGAAAACTGAAAACTGGAAACTGGAAACTGGAAACTGTAATATAAGTGTAAGCATCTAAGTTATATCTAACCGTTAAGAAACTTATTAAATGTGAAAAGAGAGAAGAGATTAATAAATTACGTAGGTAATAACGGAACTAAAGCTGTAAGATTAAGTATCTTAAGAAGCATTTTAGCGTATCATAACCATCCTACCCCTTAGAATTATTACAAATGTTAAAAATTAATAAGTAAATGAAGATTAGGTAATAACAGATATAATGAAACTAACAGTACAAGCTTAAAATCCCTATATGCATTCTGTTCCTTTATACTCCCCTATTCCTCTTCTTTAGCATCCTTAACAGTAGCTTACATTAAGGATTAGCTTGAAGTAGCTGCTAGGCTTTATGTCTGGGTTGGGCTAGATGAAACTGCTGGCTTTATGGTATCCTTTATAATATAGTTGTTAAGAAGTCCTTGTACTTAACGAACTACCTTGTTTTCTACGGGAGTAAGGCGACTGAAGCCTTTAAACCTTAAGGTAGCTAACGTTGTAAATAGAGAACCGAAGAGCGGTAGGGTTTGCTTTTTTGTAAGTCGAGTATTAAAGAGTGACGTGGTTACATTTAGAGCTAGAGAACCAGAGCTAAAGAGCGATAAAGTTAGCTTTACGAAGCTTCTAACTCCTAGGGTAGCTGGTTTGTCCTTTATAAATCGAGTACTAAAGTGTGACGTGGTTGTATTTAGAGCTGGAGAACCAGAGTTAAAGAGTGACGAAATTAGCTTTACGAAACTTCTAACCCTTAGGGCAGTTAGCTTATCCTTTGTAAGTTAAGTACTAAAGAGTAACGTAGTTACATTTAGAGCCGGAGAACCAGAGTTAAAGAGCGACGAAGTTAGCTTTACGAAGCTTCTAACTACCGAGGCAGCTAGCTTATCCTTATCTTTTGTAAGTCGAGAACTAAAGGATTTAAAAGCTGAGGGACGTACTAGCTTATCTTCTAGATCAGGGTGACTGGATGGTTATTATAATAGAGCTAGCTTACTATCTGTAGTACGGCTGTCTGTAGTAGCGAGCTTGGTAGAGAATTAGTTAAGCATTTTAATTATAATATAGAGTTTAAGAAGCAAAATGCTTGGTTTTACCTTGCTGGTAAGATCGCCCCACTGTTAAATATGTCGTTATTTGTTCTTAATATGCCTAAATGTGTTTTTAATACCTTAGCGGTTTCGCTGGACCACTTTCATAACCGTTTTGTCTTTAAGTATACCTAATAACCACTCCTAAGCGCCATTTTCGGGAAAATAGTTAAAAGCAGTTTCCAGGAGGGCAGAAGTAGTAAGGTCCTTAAGTTCTATATTAACTGCTGTCTGAACTAAACGTTACAGTAGAGGTTATAACACTGAAAGAAGTTAAAATTTGATAATATTAAAATACTGAATAAAATTAGTAACTGAAGGGATGGGATGTACTGCTATTTAAGCGCCTGTATTAGTATATTAATGTTTTAACGTTAGCGCGGTTTATTACTGGAAACTAAGAGCAGTTTCCTATTTCTTATTTCCCGTAATCCTTATACTGTCTTAACGCTATTTATCTACCCTTACCTATACCTTATACCATTTAGGTATTTAACAGCTCTCGTAACTAGATAAAGCGCCCTCCCTACATTACCTTAGTTTCATAAAATATAAATAAGATTGTATAAGAAATCCTTATACTAATCGCCTATAAATTACTAACTATCGATAATATTTAGAGATTTCGTCTTATCTGCTAAGCGCTTTCCTTCGTAAGTTTTAACGTTCTTTTCTAGCAAGTCTCTATACTTAATACTACCGAGAATGTAAAGCACTTCTAGGAGGTAATGCATATTAAAGTGCCTTATTAAGTCCTCTTTAACACTCGGCACCTAACAATCTATTATGGAACGTGGCTACTTATTAACTCTTGTAAGGATTAGCTGCAGCATTGCCTAAGGCTTTATCAATTAAACTAATATGCTCTAAATGCCGCATTTGGTTATTACAAACGATTTGTCTTTAGCTAAGAGAACAGTCCGGGCTGTAAAGCTAGAATTCTAACACTTTTCACTTCCCTTCCTAAGCTGCAGAGTGTAAGCCTATCCTATATCAATACTTAGAGCTACACGCTATTTAACAATATCTATTTCGAAAAGCTGTTAGATTGTATCTTTATCCTACTGTTTTAGAGTAGTTTTATCGCTTAGCTTTTATTAAGTATTTTAGCTTATTTGAATAAGTTTCCAAACATTAAGCAGTTAAATATCTATAGAACCTTACTCCTAAAGTAAACTAAGAGCACATACGACGGAATCATATACCTTGAAGTTAGGTTAATAATCTGACGAAGCGAGAGTGCTACACGTAACTTCTTACTATCTTTCCTAAGCCTCAGATCTCTGGAACTCCAGATAAATTTATGCTATGCTGTTAAGGAATATATTTTATCGTTACAATACCTTTACTAACCTTAACTTCGCATTTACACACTAGTAGATCTTTACATAATAGAGGATAAGCTTTTTATATTTATATAGCAGTATAGGAAGCTCCGTTTAGTTCTTTTAAATTACATTACGCTTACTTAAGGTAGTTAAGGTTTACTGCTTACCTGTTTAGGGGCGATAGAGAAAGTGCTAATAATTATCGCGGATTTTATGTAAGAAATTAAAGCAAACTAAGATTAGTTAATAGATTGTTTCGAATGTAGAGTGGAAACTGAAAACTATATATCCTAACGACGTTATAAGCCAGCGAATAATTCCAGTGTGACTTTAATTTTCAGTAACATAATATTAAAGGGCGTTAGCGTGTGAGAATAACCTGTAATTATAACTAGATTAGCGTTCTCCTGCTACTCCCACTAAGTAGCTTTAGTTCGCTTAGCCTTTTAGATAATTAAGTAAGTATATATTACTGTCTAGCAGCCTAGACTTATCACGTAAATACACGCTTAATAACCTTACTGATAGGTAGATATATAAGGAGGGAGGATATATAAATTATAATATATAGGGGAATGGTATATAGAGGGTGGCGATATATAGAGGATAATATATAGGTAGGAGGGGGGGGGTATACAGAGTATAGCGATATATAAAGGATAAAAAACATAAAGGTAGGGGTATTATGAAGGGAGTGTATATACAGAGAGGGCGTATAAAGGGTAGATATATAAAGGATAGCATATAGGGGGAGGGTATAGTGTATAGAGGGAGAATATATGGAGGGATAACTAGAGGGAAGACATAGAGTGTAACTTAAGAAAGACGGGTATAGAGGTAAGTATATATACGTTTTGTTTCCCGGATTTAACTATAAGGTATGTACTCTTTATTATATGTAGACCTTTTCTATTCCTGCTATTAGACTATTGTTAGCGTTATTACTATTAATATCTATTTTATCTATCGCGATCTTCGATCCTATATTTTTAAAGGTGTGTATAGCTTACTAGCATGTCTTAATATGTAGGTTATAACTTAAAAACCAGTTTACCCTCTTTTTAATTACCTATACGTAAGGGTAGAGCTAATACATTAAGCTTTAAGGGTGTGGGTATAGTGTAGGAGGCTGCACGTTCTTAGTAGTAACTTTAGGCTTACGTTTATTTTTTGGTAGGTTAAGGATAATGTCCCGATAAGAGAGAATTAAGGTGTAAAGACCTTAAAGCTGATCTATCTTATTCTATAGTAGTAATTAAACTTTAAGCTAGAATTTAACGTAGAATAGCGGATAAAGTGGGTTTATATTTAGATATATGTAGATCTACGGCTTAGAAACAGGTGTCCCGTTTTTACGTTTTTAATATATGCGCTGTGTTATTTTACTTAGTAAGTGTGTAGTTAAAAGGCAGTCGAAACCCTAACTTAACTATAGGTGCTTGTAATCTGGAATCTGGAAAATCTAGAATCTGGAATCTAGAATCTGGAATCTGGGATCTGGAATCTGTAGCCTGAAAAGCTGGCAGTAGCCTAACGACAATACAGCTTCAAGTTAAGGCCAAGCTCAGCTATTCTACCTAAGGTGTCTATATCTTAGCTAACTTCTACCTTTAGTTACGATACAGCATCCCAGTTACCTGCACGTGCTAAGCCTTCTCGATCTCGCTTTTGATCTCAGCTTTAGAGATGCTGGTGTTATAGACTTATTAGCGATGAAGTTATTCTGACGTATTGTATGATAGACATGCGCTTAATAAGTGAGGGGATAGTAATAACGTGTTTGACAGCGCGACTGGGATTACACGAATTAGCTTTAAGGCTGGTAGTTAGGGTGTAGCGGGTCATAATCAGGTCGTTAGGGAGCTGGGGAGCAATACCGTTGTAAGCGGGCATGTAATTAGCTAGTAGGTTTTTATAGAATAAGGCACGTAGTGAAACTAACGTCTGAAGAGTTAATTAAAAGTATCCTTTATCTTTTACCTGTCTTCTAAGCTTACCTAATTCAACTGTTTTACCCTATTAACACCACTACTTAAAATTTAAAGGTAAATATTAAGGTGCTTTCATTATTAACTTCTATCTTAGGCTACATGTACTAGTACCGCTTATTACCACTATCCTTAGTTTTGTCTACTACAGGGATAAAGCGCATTAATAAGTTTATTTATTAAGAGAGATTGTTATCTTACCCCCTTTATCACTTGTAGTGACCGTAACTAAAGCCTACGTTAGTTTTACAGAGCAGAAAGATACTTTAAAGACAGTACTGCCTGTGCCCACAATGCTTTCTTAAGAATAGCAGGGTTTAGACTTATACCTAAGCAGCTCCGTTCCGAAAGCTGTTTCGCTAACATCTGGGCAGCAGATGCTCTTTAATTGGGATTAAGCTTTACTATTTCTCTTATATTATTAATCTCTTTAAAGTCCACTATTAAGCTACAGACGTTCTTATGTCTCTAGAAACCAGGTTCCCACTCCTAGAAGTTATTAATATTTGAAACTTAAAGTATCGTTATAAATAACGATATCTGCTTTCGGTGTGACGCTCTGTAATTAGATTACTTTGGGCGTTATGTAGACGTTAGTTCCCGCTTACAGCGTTTAACTGCAGCTGGTAATGACATAAAAGCTGAAGTCCGCTAATTAAAAGCGATATAAAACAGTCTAGGTTAGCAATCTTAAATTAGAGAAGTTAAGGCGGTCTTAACTAACAGAACTCTTACCTGGGCCAATAGGAAGCAAGTGCTTACTACCTAATTTATACGCAGTACTTCTGTCCTATCGTTAGCAAGGGATTCTGCCTAGAGATAAGGTCGCTTATTATAAATGTGGCTTTTATTGTGATAGTTAGCAGTGTTAAGGTGGGGAGGTAGGGACTTGACTGGTAAGACCTTTTTTTAAGCCTGTAGCATTCTACTATATAAAGGATAATCATGCAGTCATGCAGTCCCCTTCCTAGCTGGCGACGCGTGGAGTGGAGTAAAGTGTAGGCACTTAAATAAGCCCCTAAAGTATAAGGGTGCCTAAGATAATTAACAGGGCTGATTCCTTAAATACAGTTTTACCTTAAAGCCTATATTAGAGACTCTGCAGTTAAAGGTTAACTTATTACGTACTTAAGTATCATTATAGGACCGAGGAAATAATTCGAATTTAAAACATAAAGATATCTGAATCGTAATTTAAAGCTATAAATAGTTTATTTAGAGAGTTTAATTTGAGGAATGGAATGAAAGAAGTGGAATTAACACCTAGTACTTAATCCAGCTTTAAGCTTAACGTTTACCTCCTAGCTAACCTAATGTAGCCTTCCTACACTATCTATCTCACTCCGAGGCTGTAAGGTTAATAAGGCTGTCCCACTCTCCTGATGTGAAGTCGATAGGATTATACTAAGTCCTTACCAGCTGGGATACTTAAGGTCTAGCATAACCCCGTTAAGTTGCTAATGCACTTGACTTAATATATCTTATCAGTGAAACGGTAGGTAGGGTAATACCCTCTTTGCTTAAGGCCTTGCACTTAGGGATTACAGTCTTATTACACCCAGTAATCGATAATGTCATCCCATTCAGTTATTAGCTAAGAGGGATTTACAAATATTACAGTCTAGTGCCCTTAGGAATAGAAGAGGTTGCTTAAGGGTGTTACCCAGCTGGATAACCACTTTAGGTGAATGCTGTAACGCAGCTGATAATAAATAAGTTATTCGCTATAGGGATAACGATAGAAGAAGGGGGCTTACAGTAGAATGTTAATTATCTGAAGTAGGTGTTTAAGTTAGCGGGACACTTAAGTACTTTAAGTAGTTTTAGTAAGGTGAGAATCTAAAATGCAGCAACTTAAGATATGCTTTATCTGCAATTACACGTACCCAGATTAGTAAAAGTGCTACTAACGCCTACATATAAGACGGTAATGAAATGGAGCTATGGTTCTACTAGTTAATATATATTAACTAAGCTCTTAGCTAGGAAACGTCTTCCGGGAATCCTAGTAAGGATATAAAACTATAAGCGTGTTGAGCCGAATGCCTTATTCTGGCTCTAAGAGCATAAGTGTCTCAGAAGGTTACTGCGTTAGCTCTATACCTTCTAAGATAAAAACCAGAGGGGCAGTTAGCTTTAAGAATCTCTTAAGTAAGGAGCCCAGGTTAGTGTATATTTCTAACACTTATGTTGTACTGCCTATCAGGAGTAAGCGCTACCTAAGGTAACAGGTTATAAGCTATTAGTGGAAGGTAGTTAGGTAAGAAACTTAAAATAGAATAAACAAGTAGTAAGATTTCTAATTGTGGTAAGTACTGAATATCTTATAGTGCTTGTAGTCGTGAAACCCCTAAGATATCTAGAATAGGGTGTCAAGGTGGTTAGGGTAGTGTTGCGCTCCATTGCAGTAAGGGTTAAGTCTCTCCTAATATTTGTAGTGTATAGAAAGAATACGCTGCGGTCTGCTAATAATTCTCGTAAATTATGCTCAGCTGCTGTAAATTTAGTATATTAGTATCTTCTCGTAACCGCTAGTTAGTTTCTACACTATTGTTAGGGTAGTTATTACATTAGAGTAACCGTACCTAGTAGCAATGTCAGCGTTTTAGTTTAAGGTTTCCGACAGACTCCCTGAAGCGCGCACATTTAAGCCTAACTCCTCCTTTACACAGCATATGCAGGTTCTAAGAATCTTGCCTTTCCAGCAGGCCACCTTTTCGCGTCGCTTTCATTAGCATCGCCGTAACCTAAGTTCCTAATCGCCATCAGACTTAAGCTCTGAGTCCTTATCGGATCCAGGCTCCTAATTGCTATTAGAACCGGGCTCCGAGTCCTTATCGGATCCAGGCTCTCAATTGCCATCAGACCCGGGCTCCAAGTCCTCATCAGATTTAAGTGCCGAATTACCGTTAGACTTAAGCCCCGCACTGTTAGACTAAAGCTCCAGATCCCTACCGGACTTAAGTCTTACTAACTTAAGCTTATTACTATATAAGGCTTTATATTCGCCCGGTAACTATTCGTCGAAATCTGAATCGTTATCGGACTTAAGCTACTCCTTATTATTATTAGATTCGGGTCTCTTTATATCATTACTTAGTTTGTGCGGGAGGTATGATAAGCTGGTAACAATCTCACCCAATACTTCCGTCCTTAAGGGGTGTATAAGTTGGATTGAGATAGGACTGAAAAAGAAGTATAACGGTTTAACTTTAGTTAGAAAGGTTACTCTAGTAGATAAGGTTATTATAATTGAAATAGGGAGGGCTTAACTTATATTAGCTACTTAAGGTACTTAAGTATATGTACTTTAAGTATATGTTAAAGGTCCTGGGGATATAGCCTGGGTCGCTTAAACCGTAAAAGGCTCTGTTATTAATGTATCTTACATGGAGTTAAGTAAGTTATCCTTCCTTAGCTTAGCTGTAATAACCCCTTCCAGAAAAATACCTTCTAGGAAAATGATATATCCAGAGCTTACATCTTTCGATAAGGAGGGCGACTTATCTAAGGTAGGCGGCCTGTCTGAGGGGGGAAGTAAAAAGGGAAGTAAAAGAAGCCAAAAATAGCATAATAATATCAGAATTAGCAAGCCAACCACTAGACAGAGATCTTAAGTTAGAGTTAAGTACTTTATAATAGGCGTAAGGTCACTCTGTTATATTGTAAGGCAAAAGATTATTAGGACATGTTTAAACCTAGTGCCCCTTTATCTAACCTTTAGCTAGATCGCTTACCTTCCGCTGCTCGGACAGAGTTTGTTAACTTCGTAACATATAGCTGCCCCTGTAGCTTCTATCGGACCAAATTCGATACAAGGCTAACCTTACACAAGTCGGAGAAACTAGAGTGTCCTTAGTCGCATGCCTACCCCAGTCTGCGGCCTATCTAGTTAGTAACTACAATTAATGTTAGACACGCCCTGTGTTGAGGATATACCCAGTAAGCTACGCCTCTTTAAAGCGGATCACACTAGGTTAACGACTTTAGGAGGCGATTAGTGAACCCTTTAGAGGCGTGTCCTCTCCTTAACTCCGTTAGCCCCGGCTTCCGAGGTTAGCTATTTATTCACTAGTTTATGTGCGTGGAAAGGACACAGCTCAGGCCTACGTGTACTAAGCTTAAGGGCTTTACCCAGCCCCTATTTATACTAGCTGTTACACTCCTGGTTAGAATAAAGGTCTTAACTGAAAGTAACACTGGTTAGTTACTTCATACATTACATATCTCTAATATCTTGGCTATATATAGTAAGGCTTGGGAATTAATTGTTAGCTGATCAGCACGCGGCTGTAACAGGCCTTATACAACACTAGTAATGTGTATGCCTTGATACGTAACAATCTTTAGTTAAACCTGCGACTTAGGGCGCCCGATGCTGCAGGGGAATTGTATCTACTTACCCGCAAGGTAACTTGCTTATATATAGTAACGGTCGGCATGAATAAAGGCTGAGTAACAAGCTAATATCTACCTAGCTAAGTATATAATATATGCACGATATAGCTGTCACGAACTATTTAAGTAATGGCTAGAAATGTAACAGCCAGTATAGACAGGGACCGACTGCTGTTAAAAACGGTAGCAGCTGCTTACTTAAGCTGCTAGCTAATATACTATCACAGGCTTACTTCTCGGTACACTATAACCGGGGTACTATGCTCTGCGGCTGTTGTTACGTTAGGTATTGAGATTAGCCGACAGATAATAAGCTTCTTGTAGATTAAAGTACTAAGACTAAAGTCTATTAGGGCTAAGTAGAGTAATACAGTCTCTTACTAGCGGACTACCCCCTAATATAAGGGTACTTTGCAACGACATTAATACGCTCTCCTATATTATCTCTATACCTACCTAACTAACTACGTTAGCTGCAGCCCCTTTCCTCAGGTATCTTAGCTACTGGGGGAGAATTTACTATTAAGGGGATAGTGGCAGTTTTAGTTAAGGGCTCTCTCTTACCTATTGTTTAGGTTTAGTATTCTGCTTATGTTATTAAGTATCTTGGCTCGAAAGTTTATAATTAACCTTACTTAGTACTCTGTAATTGACGTAATAGCCTGCCAGCTCGACAAACGCAGCTTAGAGACTTCCACAACTTTTAATTCAGACAGTAAACTAGAAGACCTTAAGGCATGGATCTATAAGGTCTTAAACAACCCTAACGATAATAACTCCTTAGATGGAGAGCGATAAATTCCTGTCTGCTTCCTAGAGGATACATTATCTAAGTTAGGTAAGCATTTTAAGGACGTTTAAACAGTACCTACTTATAAGTAAATTTTAATTAAAATAAATAAAGACTTGCACTTAGAGAAATAGGTAATTTACCGAGGCATTAAGACAGATATAACAGCACCTAATAGGACTTAACGACTAGAGTTAACTATATTAGGAGCTTTTAGTTAAGAGGGGGATAAAGATAAATAGAGAGGATATTCTTAAAAGGGAGTGGTATAGAATAAGTGACGGAACTTTAAAGCTTTCTTATTATTGTCCTGATAAGTACTGTTTCGTGGTTTTAGAAGTGTGTTTAACGAAAGGGGTCCTCTATTAGTATTTCGATAGAGTTAATAAACCACTTTAGTACTAGTAGGCTTATAGGAATAATAAGGTGCAGTACGTAACTGGAATAGGTATATAATTTCTATTAATTGTAAGTAGCTAACTAAAACAAGTGTTAATATTAGATCTTTAACCTCTAGTTAAATATTCTCCCGCTCTAGTTAGCTGATAAGATTAAGTGTAAACCTTCTGCAAGGTTACTTACTAAAATATGAAGATATAAGCTTACGAAGGGAAAGGAGCGCTAGCTAGAACATTAGCACAGTTATAAACCAGAAGCAGAGAAGCTAAAGCTATTATTAGGTTATGCTAAACGGCTCTTAGCGTCCCCCCCTCCCCTTTCCCTCTTACCCCGTTACCTATCAGAGCTAAAGTTAGGCCACGATAGAGTTAATGTTATACTTCTGCTCTATACTGTAGGGTTACTTTACATTAGTAGCGGTAACGGTTAGGGCTAAGGGTGTATTAGAAAGGCGGGCTGCTAGAACTAATTAGACCTTAAGAGTTACGTAGGTCCCTTTAGGCGTCTATCTTCCTAAGCACTTACAGAGTATACTTCACTTACCTGTAAAGCGTAGCGAAATCACTAGTAACATTGTAAATAAGCTGGATCCCCTAAAGGTATATAGGTATAAGGGGAGGTAAAGGTTGTAATTAGGTTAGTAACGACTAGTGAAAAAAGGTAAGATTAAATGCTAGTGACAATAGACTCCCGGGGGCAACTGAAGATATCAGGCCGCTAACTTTAACCCCTTCTTCTAAGCTTTATCCTTACGAGGGCCCTCTGTTTAAGACTTATATATCGAAATTATAATAAGACTGGTCTAATATCTAACAGCAGCTTAAGCCTAGGTAGAATAGACACTAGTGTCTATAACGAATATAAGTTTAGTTATAACAATAGAATTAACACTTATAGCGGTTAGACAGACTAAAATATTCTTACCTAACTTGCGTGTGTAATAGAGCTCCTTAATATCTTTTTCGACAGATTCTAAATATCTTAGCGTAATGTTTACAATAGCCTTGATAGCTCCCTTTACGAAAAGATTAGGAACACAGTAAGTTATTCAGGTTTTATAGTTAGCAGTTAGATAAATATGTTATTAGGTTTTAGAATAGATAAGTTAATATTCGTTTACTTATTAAGATCTTAGAAGAGTAAGTCTGAAAGAGTAAATAGTATTATTATTAAGTAAATAAGTGTTTTAAGGGTTCTGTTAATAGATCTTATTAACTATGCTTATAAACTCCTCTAAGGTAATAGTGACTGAGACAAGACTAATTTAGAAGTTGTCCGCAGGAGGCTTCAGCTTCCCCAGAATTATTAGAAAGCTATTATTAGGACTAGGCCCTTTTTCAGCCGCTAATGTAGAGCTGGAGCTAACTACCTGCCTTACCGCTGCTGTCGTTAATATAAAGCTGTAACTAGCTAATTACTTATCTTACTGCTTCCGCTACTAATATAAGCTATAACTAATTGTCAATCTTACCGCTTCTACTACTGATGCAGGCTATAGCTAATTATTAATCTTACCGCTACTGCCACTAATGTAGAGCTAGAGCTAACTGCCTGCCTTACTACTTCCGCTACTAATGTAAGCTGTAGCTAATTATTAATCTTACCACCACTGCCACTAATATAATGCTATAGCGTAATTTGCTGACCTCTAGCTATACAGTGCGCTAATCTATTAATAGCTGGCATTGCTAGAATCCTCAGTGCTGCATTTGCTCCATTTAACAGTGTAGTCGTAAAGCTGTTGTCGTTAGTGTTTCGGATCGCACGACAGTTAATTGCTTCGATCGTTAACTACGCGCTGCATTAAACCCCGGACCTGGAATAATTAGAACTATTCGAATCTTGGAATCCGGGGCTTTCTTTAGTGTTACATAAGCCGTGCTTAGAAGTGTAGCTGTTACGTGCAGTGTGGACTGCGTATTTGACTTATATGTAGCGACAGCTGTGAAATAGAGCAAAAGTTGGCTGTACAGGGCTGCTTTCCACTCCACAGCTCCAGCTACGGCCTATGCGGTACCGGAAGGAAGCCCTGGATTCTGGGATTTTATACGCTGCTACTGACGACGAATTTTAGCAGCTTGGTAAAATTGACGTAGTGCTTATTATGCTTAACAGTATCCTTCCGCTGCAGCTTGTCTAGACCTACACGCTACCGCTATAGCTAACTGCCTATCCCACTGCTACCGATTGCCTGTCCTAACTGCCGCTAATATAGGCCAATCGCTACGTATCACCTATTAAGCTTATTTTGGGTAGTATAGCAGTATATCTATCGACACTTCGTTACGTTAACCAGCGTGTAAGATAAAACATTATTCTTATAAGTATTACTTAAAGAAAACCTTAACCCTGCCTATAAGACTAAACACCTTATTAAATAGAACTATAATAATAAAAGGGAGAGTAACTATAAGAAAGATAGACAGAAACATTATAATTACTATCGGGTGTTAATATAAGTAAGAGGTGTATCTCTCTGCATGCTGCTTGATGGGCTTTAAGAGGCGTGGGCGGAAAAGCGAAATCGCGAAGATCGAAACAGCAAGCGTAATAAAAAGAGCGCACTACCTTATAGCCTTCTTATCTTAGTAAGTGTTCTTAAAAAGGCTGCTGGGGAAGTGGATAGAGAATCTTAGCTTCTTATTAGTAGAGGTTATAGCGATTAGAAGCTAGCGGAAAGTGTGTGGAAATGCATATTCTATTTTCTTTTCTAGCGGAGCGGGTTTAACGCCTTATAAATATAAATATCTTTCGTAAATTAAATTAACTTATAGTAATTATGTTTTTAATATTTACTAGTTAGGTGCTTACTGGTTAGGTGCTTGCCGGTTAAGTGCTTACCAGTTAGGTGCTTACTAGTTAGGTGCTTACGTGCCGATCGCTTAACAGATAACTCTTACTTAGCTGTAGAAATAACAGTAAGTAGATTAGTGACTTAAGGGGGCGTTGTGGCTTTGCTCGTGGGTTAGGTGCCTTGCCCTTAGCCGCGTCCACTTAGTTTAAGACTATAAGATACCTTAAATTTAAAAATAAAAGCCTGCCTACCTAAGCCCCCTGTAATTATATATACTTACTAGGTAGCCTTTTCTTTTCATCTTTTTTTCTTAACTTATTACAGATGCTTTAAAACATGCTTAACAAAACCTAAAATTCGGTTATTCACGTGAGCCTTAGGTTAAACTAGTATTGTTAATAATCTACATTGGCAATTGTTTTAATCCAGTTCTGAGCTTAGTAGTAATATGTTAATTAGCTCTCGCCCCGCTACGGGGTCGGGAGGTTAAGCATTAGCTATAGATTATGCAGCGCATGGTATATTAGCGACAATAAAAGCAATGAAGTTAGCTTTACGTAACGTAAACGCTGCTGAGCGTAAAAAGGCTACTATAAAGTAAGTAGCTAAGAAGGTGAAACATAACAGTATCTGGTTAGATAATAGGTGCCTTACTTACAGTGTTACTTAGGTTAGCTGGGTTTTAGAAGAACTATCTTACAGCATTAAGAGGATTACAGAGTCCGTAGCTGTGTAGTTTTAGGTCTTATATAGTAGTTATATATTTTAGGGGGAAGGTAAGCCGTTAAGTTACGGTAGATAAGCACTTTTTCTAGACAGTAGTGATAATTAGATTACAATTACTGGAGTATCTGTAAGATACATTAATAAAAGAGGTTACCCTTTTATAATATAACTGTAAGAGGTTTACGGATATATTTAGCTAGCTCTGTAACTGCAGTAAAGAGAGTGTTAAATGTTAAGACTGCAGACTTAAAAACCGTTACCGAATCTGTAGACTAATGAATCTTGAACCTTAATTTTAACGTGTATAAATATAAAGAAGATTTCGCCCATTTAAGCGTATAAGTAAGGTAAAGAACTTCGGGATACTGTTCTAATAGATACTTAAGTTTATCGCGTTCGATAATATATTTCTTAATCTGCGTTAAGATCTTATTAGGATAAGTTATCTTAGTATTAAGTTAGAAGTTACTTACCTTTTGGGTAGAAGTTAAACTTGTTGTCCCCCCGAATTATTAAAGTTGTCTTATTGGGCCTTACCTTATTTGAGATAAAAAAAGAGCTAAGCGATAATAACTTGTCCTAGGTGAATTCGATCTCTCCTGGGCTTGGATGAAAATGTGATAAGGTAAAGTCTTTACTAAGAATCGTTATCCACACCCACTTAGTTTCTGCAAGAGACTAGAAAAATCCATCCAGGCCTAAATAACTTATATACAGGGAGGTCTAAACAGGTAGTAGTAGCATATGATGATGAACTGGTAGCTCCGAGTTGCTAACTATTAAGCCTGGATGTGAAACTATTAGCAAGGGACTTGCGGGGGGCGGTAAGCCCCCCGCTCCTTAAAACAGAGATTAAAGCGGGGCTTTTGCTCTTAGTGCAGAATTGATGTTTTGCTGTTTGTCTCCCCTTAGCGTAAGAATAAAAGGAATAAGAGATAGTATTTTAAGGCTTAATAGAGCTTTTAGTACTAAACTAGTTCTGTGCTGTCTGTCTACCCTTAGTGTAGGAATAAAGGAAAGTGGAGAGGAGAGTATTTTAGGACTTAATAAAGCTCTTGTTACTGACTTGATTCTGTGCTATCCGTTTACCCTTAGCGTAAGAATAGGAGGAAGGAGAGATGAAGGTATTTTGGGGCTTAGCGGAGCTCTTAGTGCCGATTCGATTCTGTGATGTCTGCCCCCCCTTAGCGTAAGATTAAGAGGAAGGGAAGCTAGGGGTATTAGGGTGCTTAGTAGAGCTCTTAGTGTTAGAGCAGTTCTCTGTCTCTTCTTTTGTAACGTACGATTAAGAGACTCTTTAGCGTTCGGCAGATACTCCTTACTGCGTTTAGAATAAAGCTTACAAAGCTTATAAGGGTTTTTAGTTAATAAGTAACTCTTCTTCTTAACAGTGTAGTTTATATATAGATAACGTAAATCTATAAGTGGGGTTATAAGTGTAGCAGATTTAATAACAGTTAGCGATCTTAGAAACGAGTAATGATTAGTTTTGAAGTTATAGGGGCGGTGGCAAAAAGTAAGGTAAAGTACCGATTAGAGCAGCGGTAGCAGTCAATAGAGGGCAGCGATAGTAGGGAAAAAGACAGGCAGCAGGGAAGTACTAAACAAACAGCTAATTAGAAGGGTGGTGGTGGTAAGTAGTGGGTGGTAATAGGGAGTAAAGGAAAGGGTAAAGGAAAGGAGGAAGATTAGCGGTGGCAGTAGCAGCAGTAGCAGCGGTAGCAGCAGCAGGAGAAAACAGCAATTAAATATTACTGCTAAAATGGGACGTGGTCTATGTAAGGGCTAAGGGTAGGATACACTAACGTAAGAATAAAGGCTTCTGTTAATAACTAAGTTAAGACGACCTGATTAGCCCCCTGTAGGAGTTAGATCTGTAGTTATAACTAGCTTACTTTACTTAAATATAGTAAGGGGTAAAGTTAAGTTTATCACTTATTAGATCCCTACATTATAATCGTGTTTTTATATTAAGGTAAGTAAGCTTAAGATACTTTATACAGCTTACTTAAATCGCCTATCTTAGCACAGTTACCCTTATCGATTACAATTATTACTATTATTATATCTCTAGACTTGCTAAACTTATATCCTTAACCCTGCACAGTCGATTAGGGCTATAAGGATAACGATCCATTACACGATAAATGGTCTTTAACAATATCCGTAACTTCTGACTTCGATAAGCTTGAAGAAATCCACAGTTAGATTCCAGTTGTGGTTTCTTACACAAATCTATATTAAACTAGTGTTTTTAGGCTTTAGTAAGCACTGTAATCTCTTAATATAATCTTATAGGGACAGTCGATCTTCGTATTGCAGTACTTATATCTGTAAAGAATTTCTAATTAAGAGCTAATGCACTTAGGTGCCCGCTTTTAGCTTCACTTTTCTCTACCTTTCTTTATTGTAAGATTAAGATACTTTACGGATTGTAGTTACTTTCGTAGCTTTAGATAAGCTAATTATAGAAACTTATAATTATGTCTTTTACATTTAGGTTTTGGTACTTTACTTAGTATACTGATGCTAATTTATCCTTATAAGCTTTAGGGGGCTTCCCTGGCTCCTTAGCTGTTTAAAGCTATTAGCGTGCAGGATGTTTATAACTTATGTGCTTTTTGGGTGATAGGGGTAAGTGGGGAAGTAAATATTAACAGGTTATTTGCCGCCCCAGGTAGTATATTACAGCTTAACCGAGACCTGCATACTTAGACTTATTATATAGGTTAGTCTTACTTATTGGATATAAGCTATATAGAGTTAAGCTTACCTACTTGCTAGCTTAAGGCTGTTGTAGCTGTCTTAATGTTAGTCTATACCGCTTTAATATATGTTATTACCTTACCTTCCTGGATTCTTTACTGACTATATTACTGTTGTGACTAAACCGAGTCTTGCGCCTTAGCTTAGTACGCTTAAGTCTAGGCCTGGCTACAGGATGATTATACTATAGTTAAGCTTACTAGAGTCCTTAAGTATAAATCCTCTCTGGTAGTTTATTTAGCTGTGTTTTAACCTTCTTATCCTCTTAGCTGGACTCGTTATCTATCTTCCTATTTTTTAAGTAACTAACTCTTATTTCTAGTTCTAGAAATAAGATTTTACGACGATATTATGTTAGATTTAGTTAAATCTTATTAAATAGTTTAGCTTCTTAAATTTGCTAAATATTAGCTTTATGAGAAGATAAGCTTAATTATCTACTTGAATTCTAAGACTGTTAGATTGTTCGTTAAGAATTATTGCATCTCTTTAATAAGCGCTGCGGTTAATAGTATTCTTAATTAGACTATTAATTCAGTTTATATAACTGGCCTGGCGTAGCCTTTAAGCGCAGGTGATTTAAGGTTAGATTGTCTTTTAGATAAGGCGTAAGAAATTATTGAGAGAGAGGTGGAAAACTTTTAGGCCAGATATATTTAGAAACTTGTGCGTTCTGTTTACTAGGATAAGGTTCCGGATATGTAGAAGTAGTTTGGATGGAACTGAATATAGGGTTTTATGTTAGTAATTGCGTTAATGTTAATGTTTAAGCTTTAGTTTTCTAAATAAGATCTTTAAGTGTGAGATTATTTACCGATGTAGAATAGCACGTTATATTATTAAGGTAAGAGTTTAGAGGTTCCAGTTAAAAGAGATAACTTGTAGATATTGTTAAGAGAGATAGGTCCCTTTTATCAGAAGTACTTAGGAATTTAAGTAAATTAGATATATAAATTTAAAGATAAACTATAAGTTTAAGACTTTTAACGTTGTTTCCTCCTTAAAGGGAATGTTAAGTTCCTGCTGTTTTGTAATAATATTTATAATCCTAGTTGTTTAAATAGATTTGCTTTCTCTTATTGAAAGAAAACGGGGCTTTAAGTTAAGTACTTATCATATTAAACGATAACAGTGTAGCGAAGGTCGCTACGGGCGTAACCTGCTAAGGCGATATGAAAGGTTATTGTTAAAGTCGCTTAGGTTGAGTTTAGCTGCGTTTTGTAAAACGGTGCTGGTGGAGTTTGGATGGTTATTATTATCCTCCTCCTGCTCCTACTTAATAGGGGAGAGGAAGTTTGTGGTGTTAAATCTTAGTTGTTTTATGCTGTTATCTATATTAGTACTGTTACTTTCTCGATTACGCTTACTATTTTAGTTTAGAGGAAAGAAGTTTAGAATATTAAATGTCGGTTGCCTGTCGGGAGTGAGGAAGTTTAGGATATTATTATTATTTTACTTAAGGATATTAACCTTTACTTACTTTATGCTGTTATTTATACTGAAATCGTTATCCTCTTAGTTTCGCTTTCCCTTCTTAAAAGAGGGCTGGGCCTTAAACTGGAAGGGGGGAAATACTAAGGGAGTCTTTACGCTTTGAAGATTCTGTAAAAGCGGAGTAAGTGTTAACATTACGCGAATAATATTGTCTAATGTTACAGCTTCTAAAGACAGTTGACTATATTAAGTAGTTATATTAGTTTATAAGAACTCTAGCATAATCTTAATAATTTAGACAATTCTGTTCGTTATCTTAATCACGTTGTGGGTGTCTTAGTAGCAGGCTGTAATAAATTAATGTAATTAAGCTTTTAATTCCTCTTGCGGATAATTTTACTTAAATAGATATCTAATATATTTTTTCACTTTAGTGTTTATAAATGTAACTTGTGTTAGGGATTCTCATTCTGGAGGTAGTTTCCCGTTTCCAGTTTTAAGTTCCCATTTTGGGTTTTGGGTTTTATATTCTGGGTTTCGGGTTAGGGGTACTGTGGTAAGTAAACCGTGCATGGGCTTCTAAGTCCCTCAGCCCTATATTTGGTCTCTCGTAACTGCACGCTTAGGATACATTTTAGCAGTTATAGGGCTTAAAAGCGAAGGGCTCTTATCAGAGCATATAACGGAAGATTAAGACAATATCACCGCCTATCATAAACATTAAAGTTCTATAAGAAGTTCTTGTCTTAATTGTAAGCTTCTTACTAACTGTAAGCGATATTTATAACTTTCGATTATCGTGTCGATCTTTTACCATAGTGGGGTTTCCAGTACTTTTCCAGAGTATGTCAGTTCTGAACACTATTAAGTACATTAACAGGTTCCAGTCTACCTTTAGTAACTCTGTACTTTATGTAATAAGGTACTTAACCCTCTAGTATAGGTAATAGCCTGTTGTCATGTCCTAGAAAGCCTAACTTTAACACTTCCTTAGGATTAAAAAAGACTTAAAGTTAATAGATAATGTATTTACTAAATACTTACATTTTATTTAGTAGGAGTAATAATGTACCTTTAATTAAGATATACATTTTTAATAGCTCCTACAGGCTTTGCTGATGTTAAAAAGCCTTACACTTTCACATATTAATAAGTGGAGCTGGAAGCTGTTTTACAGTCCGTATTATAATAAGCTTATCTGAAGAATCTCTATACTGCCTTATTAGGAGAGCGTTATCTCCTAGCTGCTATTAAGTATTCTCTTATTACTAAACACATTTCTAAAAATTCAGCGTTTAAACATTTATAGAAGCTTAAGCCTAACGCTTATAAAATAACAACACTTTTAAATACTTTACTTTGAAGTTACCTTAATCGTTAGCTATTATAAAAATAACTTTAATATTAAGAGCTTCTTATTATTATTTCTAAATCTTAGGACAATACTAATAAGTATAAAGGGTAGTAATTGCAGCTTTTAACGCTAATATTACTGGCTGGGCAAATAGGTATTTAAAAGTCTATACTGGAATCGTAAGGGCTATGTTTATTAATATGTAAAGCACGAAACAACACTGGAGCAGTTAGCGTTTTATCTTTGCGATATCCTTTCTACTTACGATGTATGTGTGTGTTGTTATTATACGTGTCGAACTAGATATTAGTTCTATTAAGCTTAACGTCGCTACTGAGGAGCCTATCTAGTAGATAGTATCCTAAACAGAATAGGAGAGAAATACTAGATAAAATAACAGATAGAAAATCACTGTTAAGATTAGGGAGCTAGTTCCCACTTAGAGGTCTTATATCTTAGTTACGGTGTCTATTATTGGGAGGAGTAAGCAGGTAGAACGCTTATGGAAGATACTTAGGGAGAATCCAGTTCACGAATATTAGGAGATAAGCTGGTAAGTATAATGGCAGTTATAGGTTCTCCTTATTTAGGTCTCCCAGCAGATACCGATAGTCTTTTTGTCACTTCTATATCTAGACCTGTAAAGCAGTAAGTATACCTTAGAAGGTTTAGAATTAAATATTTCCGCGTTTAATACTGCGTCTAGATATTAATAAAGTTTAAGGGGATAATAAGTTAGAGAGTAGGATTAGTGAAATCTGTATTAGGGGCACTAATGGAGGCTTACTTAACGGGATAAAATGCACGGAAGTGGTTAAGAAGCTTTCCTGACTTGGTTAAGCTTTAGGAAGTGGGGATTTCAGTAACATATACAGCCCCTTCTAATCAAAGCAGTACTTACGGCCTTATGTCACAGATAGGGGAGAAGGGGCCTCCCCCTAAGGCCGATAAGGTAACCGCCGCCCTACGCCTTTTAGTGCGCCGGCTACACGTACCCCCTTAAAGGCGCTGCCCGGCAAACACCTATCTAACTTAGCGTTGCCTAGCCCCTGTTAAGATGATATATAAATTATTAACTTTAGGGTTAAGCTGACAGGCTGCATAGTCCAGGCGGTAAGGTATCTTACTATGGAAACTCTGTAAGGTAAATTAAGTTAGCGGGCGGCTTTATATTATAATGCCGAGAGGGGTGTAAAAGTAAAGGCCTTAGTCTATATCACCGTTGGAAAAACTGTAAAAGTAATGTTAGGGTTATTTGTTTTTCTACCCTTAAGTGACCTCTTTTCTTATTTAAAGTAGGTAAACTGATTGTTGCGGTCTCGTTATGTCTTTTTAAGGTCCTTATAATAATATTACTAATTAGCGTTAGTGTCTGCTGTAAAGCTCTATTTTTAGCTAAGTATCGCTTATATTAACTATAAGAGAATATTATCCTTCGTTTTCTTCCAGTGTTAGCGAAAGGTGTTCAGTTCGAGCGTAAGCCCTTATCTACTGAAACGGAAAATTTCTAATGCTCCCCCTTAGTAAGCTCGATATTTTCTTATTGCTAGGAGGGCCTATGTAATAAGACCGCTGCTTAAAGTGAGGAAATTACCAATTAATATTATTACTTTCTATCTGCTCCTTACTAGACTACTTCAGACATATTAACTATTGAAAGGCCCCCTGCTGCTTCGTTACAGACATATTACAGATATTGATTACAGAAGGGGCCCCTTCCGCTTTTATTATTATTATGCTTGCTGCTTAGATAAGGGGGAAACACTAATTAACTTTATTACTTCTTATCCACTTCCTGTTAGTTACCTTTTAGAACGGATATATTATATACATTAACTGTAGAAGGGGCCTCTTCCGCTTAAATCCCCTTAATGCTTACTGCCTTGGTTAACATAACCCTTATCCTTACTAGGACTGCCTATTCTGCCTTAGGGTTTCCGAATGCGATTATGTCTAGCGCTTACCTCCTGATATATGGAAATCAAATACTAATTAACAGGTTAGGTGGTGGGATTATTACTTCTACAACCTATCTTTTGGTTAATATTAAATCCTGTAATGTCTTATAACTAAAGTAATTGTATAAGAACTTTTATTGCTCTAAAGTATAAGGGGCGTTATCGTTACGTGTTGCTTTCGGTGAGGGTGAGATATAAGACTAGCACGGTCTAAAGTTGGTCCGAGATTTCGGACTTAAGAAGAGGTTATCGGTAATAAATATTCTCAGTACCTTTATTTTCCTCTTCCCTCTCCTTAACTCTTTATTAAAGTATTAATATGTTAGTTGTTACTTTACCTATTACAATACCTCTTTCCTTTTAAGCTCCTGTCTATTATAACTCCTTATCTTTTCACTGAAGCTACATTTAAGCTATTTGGAGTAACTTTATTCTCTAAATCAGTCTTAAAGGCACGCTAGGGGACTAGCCTTACTACTAACTATCCCCTTATTACGGATAATATGGTAAATAGTTAAGTTAGTAGTAACTTCTAAAACGCTTTAAAGGTTAGTAACTTTACTGACTTCTAGGTGACTTGTATGGATAATTATAGTAATAATAGTGATATAGAGCTTAATACCCTAAGTGATAAAGCTAATAAGCCTTACAGACTTCTAAACGGTACTTAGCTTAACAATATAAGGAGTTATTAGTATCTAGTTACCTGTATCCTCTTCTCGATTAGTATCCCTAAGGATAGTAATGTTAGCTTTACAGTCTTTAACTATAACTAGGAAGCTGCCCTGCCTATTACTCCGACTTTATATAATACTGACGTTACCTTAAGTCTTATCGATAGGGAAATAATTCCCACTCCACCCTTATAACTTAATATATACCTAGTCTTACATCCTAACCAGTCCTGTTAATTAGCTTAACTTACACTACATTCTAAGCGCTACGAGACACCTAGTAAGGCTAAATCTCGAGAACGATCTCTATTAAATATGCCCGTATATATAGTTAACTGTACGGAAAACCTCCCGGAAGACCTCCCCGTAGTATTTAGTAAAGCCCTGCTAAATATACTTATGTATGCTATTAACTTCGTATCTCCACAATCTAATAAGCTATTCCTTAACTATATAAAGAGTTTTAAGTGCTTGGTATGCTTACAGTGTGTGACTATAACGGTAGTTAGTAGAAAAATCACTATAAACAGATCTTTATACAGTTTAAGTTACGGTTATATAAGTATACTTTTCTAATCTATCTAATTATATCTATTTTACTAATTAGTGTAGGTACAGTATATATGCGGTAATTGCGGAGAGAAAGAGGGAGTGGCATACTTAACCCCAAGCTATATAACCGACATAGGTAAAATTAAGGTAGAATACTTAAAAGAGTGCTAACTGTACGAACTTAATCGTTACGGAGGTTAACGATTATTCAAATGTGGTAAGCTTACCGATATTCAGAGTAATTGTTCTTTCTATAATATTAACACAGCTTTAAAAGCTATATGGTTTGCATCCTTTACTAGCACTATAAAGCTAAAAACAGTCCTTACTGTCCTGTCAACAATTATAATGTAGAAACGAAAACTGCGCGTAGGATCAGCTTAATCCTAGAGACAGTCACGATCAACCCATAGACTTTAACAACTCTAACAGGATCACTTTCTTCCTAAAACTCTACTTTAAAAGTACTTAGCTTCCACTCTATCAGCCGCCACAGTCGCAGATATTCCTCGAAGGTAATACATTTAGTTATAGACTTACTATAACCTAATTAGAAAGATTACCTTAACTTTAAAAACTATAAATATCTGCTACAAGATTATACAGCGCGATTCGTTTCAGAACTCTTCTTTATCAAGGAGTTTAGTAAAATCTATATTAAGGAACATAAAACTAGCACTACGATTACACTAACTTCCGATCTTAAGTGTTTTACGCCTGTTAGATAAGTAGCTAAGGTTACTAAACGGCACTGTCCCGATCTAAGTTTTAGGGCAATTAAGGTTTAGATAGAGCTATCTGAATAACGTAAGTGGTATATATTTAACTTCTTTTTAAAAGACTATCGTAAGGCTTACATACCTAAAGCACAAAAAGCTGACGCGCTTCTAGTTATATGGTGATATAGGAAGAAGATCTAATAGTAATAATACTGCGTTTCCTTTCTTTAAGCATTTACTAAACGTTAGGATTAGGAACTTTATCTTAAGCGTTTATATATGCATTAATAGTAACTGTTATAACTTGCTTTTGAAGTGCGTAGCTGTAAATTATAACGTTTACTTCTGATGCATACTTCTAAATCGTTAAATAGCTGTATTAACCGGATATAAGCTAACTGCTTTAGTAGCTTTGTTCTTACTTTACTAGTAATAATAAGATCTACAACCTTAAATGTAATAGTAAGATAGTTATCAGATGTAATATAATGGTTTATTACCGCAGTCTGCCGAAAAAGGAACGTTTAATTATTTACGTGGACCTTACCTTCTCCTTACACTACCTTTAAATTGTGCTTAGTCTCCTTTATATATTCCTTTAACATTAGGAAAAGATAGGTTTAACTTACAGGGCCTTTTCTCCTCTTTACACTAATTTACTCTAATGAGGTTAAGACTGTTATGTAAGTTAGCTAAGTTTGTCCCGTAATACCCTTTAGCTACGTACTAATATAAATCTATATAAAAGATCCAGTTTTAAAAGAACTAGTAATTCTACCTTTGCTGAAGCTGCGGTGTTAGTTTGTGAAGCTACACTTTAGCAGATTGTTAATTTTTACAAGTGTATTACTGTAAGAACTATATAAACAGCTAAATTATCTTCTAAGATATTATTACAGTATCTTACAAGTTTATGTAACTGTTTTAATATTAGACCCTGTATATATAAGGGGAGTTTTAGCTAGATAGTATATAAACTTAAGTCCTTACTTAACAGTAACTTTATTTATAGACTTTAAAATTTCATAAGCTACGTGTTTTAACTGGAGCCTCAGAACTCCAATTTGCTCTTCCTAGATATTCAGCTGTTCCCACAACTCTTGCACCTCTTTGTAAACTGGCAAACTACCGGATTAAACCCTTTCACAAACTTAAGCTGTATACTCTACCTGCTAGGTAATGGCCCGGAAGGAATCTGCTAGTAAGCTAAAGTCGTTAGCGTAACTACTAGTACTGTTAATGCTGTTAAAGATATAGTCTAAGGCGTTTCCACCATTAATAAAGTTAGTACGTTCAGAAGTATTGCTGTTAGTGCTACTAAGGTTATTAAAGTTGGTACATTCGGAAGCGCTGCTGTTACTGTTGTCTGGGTCGCTGAAGTTAGTACGTTTGGAAGCGTTACTGTCAATGCTACTAAGGTTGTTAAAGTTAGTACGTTCGGAAGCGCTGCTATCAGTATCGTCTGGGTTGTCAAAGTTAATGCAGTCTGAAGCCCCGCTGTCGGCACGGTTAGATCCATTAGCGTTTTGTTAACATAAGGGGCTATTATCGGTCCTGTTAAAGCTAATAAAGCTAAATTGGCTTAGATGCCTACTGCTAGCAGCGTTAGCCAGGTTGATAGTGTAAGAGGTTATCGTAGTAGTCGATGTTATCGGGGGGAGGTAAGGTTAGGGAAGAAGGTACCGCTTTACTTAAGTGTTATAAGCGTCTTATACATATATTTATAGACTACTTGCTAGCTGTAGGGGGTCTGGCCCTTATCAGTAACCCCTACAACTATAATAAGCTCAGCCTATTTAACAAGCAGTGGCAGTTCCTAAATTCTAAGCTAATAAGGTTAGTTAAAGGCCGCCTATCCCTTTTACAGCCTGGGAGCTTTCAGGCTAGGGCTTACAGTTAACCCTGTTGTAAAATATAGGTACTATGATCCGAGGCTATATGCCTGCCGACCTGACTTGCCTTGTAAAGCTTGAGTGTCTCCTGTAGTATTGTATTAGGAGATGGCAGCTAGCTTAACATTGTATAGGCAGTTTAAGAATACTTAGACAGTATATATAGGTAAACCAGTAGCATTATAATAGTTAAGTTAGTGACGACTAGTAAAAAAAAGGTAAGATTAGATGCTATAAGTGATAATATAGACTCTTAAGGGCCACTGAGGATATCAGACCCCTAACCCTAACGCCTTTTTCAACTTTACATCCTTACGAAAGTCCTCTATCTAACTCTTAACTGCTATAACTATAATAATACCTGTAAAGTATCTAGCAGTAGCAGTACTATTTGGAGTAAAATGGTCTTTTAAGATAAATATAAGTCTAATTAGAATAACGGAATTAATACTTATTGTAGTTTAACAGAGGTTCGCTATAAAGTTCTTAGCTTAAGCCTATTCGTAGTAGAGTTCCTTAACATCTTCTCCCGTAACTTCCGAATATCTAAGTGGAATCTTTAAGATAGCTGTAATAACTCTGTTTACAAAAAGGTTTAAAGTACTGTTAACTGTTAAAGTTACCTTTATTAGCAGTTAGATAAATATATTATTAGATCTTGGAATGAATAAGTTAACATTCTAGGTTTCGTATTAAGGTTTTGGAAGAGTGAGCTTGAAAGCTTAAATGGGATTATGCTAGGTAATTAGGCGTTTTACGGGTTTAGTCTATAGATCTGATTAAGTATGCTTATAAATTCCAGTAAGGTTATCTTCTGCTTTTTAAGTTAGTCTATTTCGTTAATAGCTTTAATAGGGATAGAGAGAAAGATAAAGGGAACTGTAATGGAACTGAGGAATATAGGTAGACAGATAGTAAGAACGTAAGACTCTTTTTATAAGTAAACAAATTAGATATAATTAAGAGTTTAAGTTAGTTTTACTTGGGTAGGGTTATACTGTTATGGAAGGGGGGGGGGAGGGGAGGTTAGACCGACTTAGTTAGTATACAGTACCTTTAACTTAGCCTCTTAGAGGGCAGGCTGTTAGCGATACTTAAAAGCGTAAACTAGAGTTAGCTACGTTGATATAAGGCCGCTAATACGGCTAGAGCATAATTCGCTTTTCGCAACTAGCTTTGAAGACTGCCTACAGACGTAAATAGGTAAATAGGGGTCTGAGGGCGAATCTTCTTACAAGTACTGCAGAGGCAGCCTATCCTGGATAAGCTTAGTACTAGCAATTGCCGTTAAAGGTGGCCTACTCTGTGTTAACTGTATAGCAGGTAGCGTAGCTTGAAGCTTAAGCGTATACTTATCACTAAAGCTTAACAAACCTCTTAAGGTAAGGTTAGGTTAATGTAAGCTTACAATACGATTTCTCTTCATTATATATATCTATTTATCTCCTTTTAAGGAGACTAAGTTTATCTTAGTTATGCAGTTTATAATCTAATAGAATACGCCTAAGCTATAGTGCCCTCTGCAATACTAGTAAATAAGCCGTAATAATAATAAACCCCCCCTAGACTATACTCTAAGCGAACACAGGTATCAGTTCCCGTATAACATTACTTATACCCTAGTCGGTTTACGTAAGGTAGTAAAAGGAAGGTATCTTAAATACCGTTCCTAGCAGGCACGATGCGGTTAGCGCTATAGCGACTACCTTTCTGGTAATAGGGTACTGGAGATAATAGAGGCGATAGATGATAGTGACGAGGCAGATAAAGTCGTTTAGTATACCTAGCGTAATAAATATAGATAAGAAGATAAGAAGCCTTGCACGGTTAAAGTATTGTGCTTTGGATATATCGATCTGCGAATAGATAACTGTCTGACAGCTTATAAGTTGTAACACTTCGTACACGGTAATAAGCACGATTTATAGGTTAACGTTAACTTACAGAACGTACTTCTACACACTATTAATAAAAATAATAGTGCTGAAAACGATAGCGATGCGTGTAAGGGCTGGGACGACGAAATTTATTATCTAAGCAATCAGAATTAAGCTGATAGAGTTGTTAGGGATTGGGATAGTGCGCGTGTCTCTGCTAAAACCTTAGCTGATGGTGATAAGGGTAAAGATCACTAAGCAGGTAAACAGGAGCGTCGCAGTGGTAATAAGATAATTAAAGGCATTAAGTTATATCTTGAAATATTTACAGATAAAGATGTAAGCCGTGCAGGTAAGGAGTGTAAAAACATAGATAGCGAAAATGGTTAATTGCAGCGTTTATACGCGGTCTTCGTCGGCTATAGTGGTAATCGGTATTAGAGAGCAGAGAAAGAGCAGGCTAAGGGAATAGGCAGGCAAGTGTCATTTATTCTAAGAGTTCCACGCGCCGTCAGAGGGGCTACTTATCGCCCACCTATAACTTTACACTCAACAGAGAAAAAGAAAAACAGGAGATAAGAAGGAATAAAGAGTTAACTATGTAGGCAGTAATAACTCCGAACCTTACTGTCGTTACATTAGGTAAGCTGGGAGCTGTAAAAGTCTTTATACAATCGACTTAACGCCTCTTAACCGCGATCTAAAAGAGAATTTCCGGGGAAATACATAGCTACCATACACTCAGCTCCTGTAAGCTTATCCCTATTAAGTCAAGAGCGTGTAGGGGTAGTTTAACCGTTAGTGCAGCGGTGATACCTAGTCATATCCACAAAAGCAGCGGCCCCACTTAAAATTCCGGCCGATTATGTCGGCCAAGTCAGAATCGGCACAGTAGGTGATAAGTCCACAAGGGCAGCAGCCCCACTTAGAAGTTCTAGCTAACAATGCCATGCCCAGCCATAGCCAGGGCGAAGCGAAGGATGTAGCCTTGCAGAGTCTAGAGCAGGCCTTATTAGCTAAGTCGGAATCGGTATAGTAGTAATAAGTCTATAAGAGTAGTGGCCCCACTTAGAAGTTCTAGCTGACAATGTCGGCTAAGTTAAGGTCGGTACAGTAGTAATAAGTCTACAAGGGCAGCGGCTCCACTTAGAAGATTGTCGGCTAAGTTGGGGTTAATGCAGCAGTAATAAGTCTATAAGGGCAGCAGCCCCATTTAGAAGATTGTCGGTTAAGTCGGGATCAGTACAGCAGTAATAAGTCTATAAGGGCAGTAGCCCCACTTAGAAATTCTAGCTAATAATGTTAACTAAGTAAAGTGCTTAAATATATATGTTTAATATAACCCCACTTACAGTCCTAAATGCAAGGTAATAAGAAAGGATAAATTAGAAGGCAGAGCAGGTAACCGTGAAGTGTACTTTATGCTTTAGAAGTAAATATTTAGAAATCTGCCGTATAAGCTTAACCGGCAGTGCAGCAATACATACTATCGCTAAACCTTAGGCCTAGGTTAGGTAGTAAGGATGAAGGAGCACTGTTATGAACAAGACTTCCACTATAAGCTAGAGCCTAGCAGGACCAGAAAAGCCAACTCCGCATCTAGGAGATAGTAGACTAGCAAGCCAGCCACATTCCTACCCTAGCGGCTAGCTATAAGTGCTAGCACTACTGACTTTTGTCCTAATATCGTAAGTGTAGGCTGTAAAAATGTCAGCTAATGTTGCAGGTTTCGTTAGATCCGAGTATTATTAGTACGTCGGATATTAGACACTACTAAAGCGTTACGCTTTTCTTAAGGTAAGGCGCCGCTTATTTAAGTCTAAGTAGCCGACATACCCACGCTGATAATACGTGCATAAGTATGTCGGAAGATCGAAAGTAGGGCTGCCGTTAGTGTGGACCTATCGTAACTGCCTTAACGCTAATGCCGATGTTAATCGGGAGGGTAGAATGGGGCTGCCGCTAATGTAGTCTATCTGCCCTAGTTGCTCTTTCCGGCATTAACTTTACATACTCTTAGCTAATCTACAGACGGTAAATCCAATATACTACCTCTTTTACTCTTTAAGCTACTGACTAAGCTGTTATCGAGATGGCATTAGTAAGGGCGCTTACTAGATAGACACCTCTTATTTTATTCTATAGATATCCTCCTAGTACCTTACCTTATTGTTACTAAAAATGCGTCTATTAGTATTAAGCACTGCGCTGATTTTACTTACGTACTATAGGACTGCTTAACACATTCTTTCCTAATTAACTCAAAAGGGGTCCTTATTACACTAATATTTATGTAGACTTTGCAGATAATATGGGAGGTAGGTATTAAGGACTACTTTATATACTATACCCGTTAACTTAAGCACCTATTAGTACTAACTGTCTCCCTGTAACCAAACCGCCTACTGCTACGCCTCTTACGTAGCCACATACGGCCTCTAATGACGAAGGAGAGCTAGATTTCGCTATTAGTTGGTGGAAGACTCCTTAGACTTTAGTAATGGGATATTTTCCTGTGAAATAGATATTAGTAGCTGTAAAAATGGGTTTAAAGAAAGCACGGACTTAAAGATTAAGGGGTTTAAGTTACAGGCACTGGGCGACAAATTCACCCAGTATTTCTAAAGGCTTAAAGGTGCGCGGGAAGATTGCTGAAAGGGTAAATATAAGGAAGGCAAGTATAAGAGTAAAGGAAATTAATTTTATACTGAGTTTGTCTATAACAGTATCTGCCTAAAGGCAGTTAATGTATACGCATTCGAGATCGTACATTAGCTCAGTTAATGTAAGAAGAATAGGGATAGAGACCTAGCGATAGGGAGACTAAGTAGTTAACTTAGAGGGAACTTGGCGCCTTAAATGTGCAGTGGGATCTGGTTAGAAGAATCGGGCGCTTACTAATACACGCAGTATATGTAAGACTGCCGGGACTAGGATATATATATGCCTCTAAGGTATAGCTAGGCAACTGCGTGTCACTCGCGTAAGCTAGCGCCCTGCAGGATAACTCTGCTTTTAGCGATTCATAACCTAAGACAAATAAGGATCCCTGCTTACTGGAGGCAGTGCGGCTCTATTACCTGTCTAATACGGTAGCCTCTGCTATGTTAGGGCTGGTTGCTTTACAGTTAGGTGTTCAGTGCTTTCGCTTTACTAAAATTATGGGGCTTTAACTAGGCGATAAGAGGCCCCCCTCCCAAGCCCTTTTTAGAGACAGTTAAATAGTTTTGGATAATTATTACTTTTTATTTTTGATCTTCTGCTGTTTATAATTATGTCCGATATATTCCGAAGTTTTAAATATCTTTACATCCTCGGATCAAACCAGCACGGCTGATAAAGGACCTTAGCGCAATATCTCGGCAGTGCTTTTAATCTAGTTCTGACAGCTATCTAACAATGTTAATAAGCACCCGCCCTAACGCAAGGTCAGATTAAGCATTAGCTACGAATTATCTTAGCCCTGCAGCATTAACGTTATCTATTATAATACGAGTAGATTTAAGGAACGTAAGTGTTACTAAGCGTGAAAAAGTTGTCGTGAAGGTAACAGCTAATGAGGTAAGAGAAACGTAACTCTTAGAAAGATAAATACTTAATATATTCTCTAATTCGGATTAGTTTTAGAGAAGCTTTACTGTAACAGTGAGAAGAGCGATAAGTTAGTAGCTATATGGTTTTAGATCTTATATAAGGGATACGTTATGCTTAAAGGGGGGGAAAAATTAGGATATAATGTATATGGATATATTTATTTACTAGATAGCTTTAACGCTTTAGTTATAATAAGCGGAGTTTCTGCGAGGTATATTAATTAAAAGCGCTATTAAGGTACAGTTTGCATTATAACTTATCTTCTTAAAAAGTTAGGTAGTAAGTCTCGGAGATAGCTAGCTAATAGCTCAGTTACCCTATTAAACATAAAGATAAAGTTAAACCTAGAAATTGCACTTAGCAGTAGTAGCTAATAGACCTTAAAGCCTGGCCTTGGGGTATACAGGTAGGTAAAAGAAGTGCCTCTCTAAAACACTTCTACTTCGTTATGTAAAGTGATGTAAAGAATAGACGAATAATTATTTAGTAACTTTGTAAATATCCTTACTGGGATTTTAAATTACGATATATATACTGTATGCAGATATCGAAAGTTAGAAGGGTTATCTGCTGTTATCTAAAGGGGTTAAGCTTACTAGATAGGAAGAGTGGAGAATCCTCCCGAATGACAATAGATGTGTTTTAAGGACCGATTAGGTGCGCGATGTAACAGGGACCCCTGTCCGATATAGCTTGGTTGAACTTTAGGTTTATATTAAGTGCGGTAGGGAGGTGTGACGCAGTAAGATCTAGGCCTGGAATTTATATTATAACTTAACTGCAGGAGTCTAAAGTATTATATAAACCGTTCGGGCCGGTAGTTTTGACATTCAGGAAATCTGGGGCTTCCTAGCTTAGTAGGTTACCATTTACTAAAGTCGGAGGTGGCGATCGGATGGAGACTCCCGATGCTGAGATCGCCTGTCGTAGCTGGAAAGGTGACTCTTTATATAAGTAATCTGTTAGCTAGTTTTAGCCCCCAAAATCGCCTTCGCTAGATTGCTTACTAGCTATTAAGGTTGCGGAAGGCAATGGGACTGGTAGTTGCGGCTGGAAAGGAGGTAGGTGCTGTGGCTGGGTCTCGCCCCTGAACACTTCTGCGTTTGATTGCTTAATAGCTATTAAGGTTACGGAAGGCGATAGGACTGACGGTTGCGGCTGGAAAGGAGGTAAGTACTATAGCTAGGTCTCCCTCCCGAACACTTTTACATTTAATTACTTACTAGTTATTAAAGTTAGAGCTGATAGTACTGACGTTTCGGGTGTTGAAATGACTTTAGGTTATTACGGCTTAAGGACGCTTACAGCGAGGTCTAGCGAGCTAGATATCCTAGCGAGACTAACCTTACATATACAGGCCTTATGTCTCTTGTTACTGTTAAAGCAGCTATTTAAATAGCGGTTGTAAACTTGCTTTTAGCCTGTCTAGATATAACGTTTCTTAGAGTATTAGTAGTAGGTATAGGTTGGCTGCCCCTTTCTAATGGGCTGTATTATTAGCTTTAGTCTAGCGAAGCTAAGTTAGGGAGGAGCTTTAAATTTACGACGGGGGGCGAAGTTGCTGATAAAAAGTATAGCTAGAGCGGTAACGAGGGAAGGTGGCAGTGTCGGCAATGTTAATAACGACAACGAAGAGATAAGGGTTGTTAGCGATAAAGCGACGAGGGAGAGCGGCAGTATCGGTAATAAAGCGATAAGGGTTATCGGTAACAGAGCAATAAGGGAGAGTGGTAACGTTAGTAACGAAGTGATAAAGGTTATTGGTAACAGAGCGATAAGGGAGAGTGGTAACGTTAGTGACGAAGCGATAAGAGAGAGCAGCAGCGTTAGTAATAAAGTGACAGGGGTTGTTAGCAATGAAGCAACAAGGGAGAGCAGCAGTGTCGGTAACGAAGCGATAAGGGTTGTTAGTAATAGAGTGATAAGGGAGAGCGGTAGCGTTAGCGACGAAGTGGGAGAGTAGTAGCGTTGAAGCGATAAGGGTTATCGGCAGCGAAGCGATAATGGAGAGTGGCAGTAGGAAGCGATAAGGGTTGTTGGCAGCGAAGTGACGATGGAGAGTAGCAGTAGGAAGCGATAAGGGTTGTTAGCGACGAAGCGATAAGGGAGAGCGGTAGCGTCGGTAACGAAGTGATAAGGGGAGAGCAGCTGACACTTAAAGGCTAGGGATGAGAGTGGGTAGTTTGAAGCTCCCGAGAGAATGGCTATAAGTTACCTGCGTGACAGTAGGGGACTGACTAACAAATCACTAATCGAGCTAAGTTAATAATAGGCTAATTAGTCCATTTTCGGCCTCGCGGTCGGTGTGGCTGGCTGCGACTAAGTCTGTGTAAGTATACGTGTTTAGGGGTTTGCAACCTTATTAATATTGTGAGCTGTTTAAGCTGTGCGGTAAGCATACTACTGCGCTTAGTTGATTTGGACCTGGTAGAGACCTTACATGACGAAAAGCACTTTAAAGCTTTTAACCTCCTATCTGAATCCACAAGAGCAACCAAGTGTTGATAACAGCTATAAATCTAGACCTACTAATTTCGAGTAGCTATCCTGTAATCGGAGAGGTTATTAACGACAGTGATAACTCTGATTCAGGTTCCAGGTCACAGTAGTCCTTATTAGAAAGTATATCTTCTGACTGTTATAACCTGTAAGAGCTTTTAAGTCGATATTATAAGTAGGATAACTAGTATGTTCTCTTAATTTCCGCTTATAAGGCTGTACTGACATTTTTCCTAGGTAAGCTGACGATGAAAGACAGTATGAGGTCTGGAAAATGTTGTATCGAATGTAGACTAATGTGATCCAAGAGGGATAACTCCACTACACTCCTCTTAATCTAAGGATTTAGGAGGTTTTAGATGTTAGTATAGGCACCGGATGTTAGGCTATGGAATTTGCTGATCGATATCCTAGGGCTTATGTAATTAGTACTGATTTGTTTTTAGGTTAGCTTAACTATATACCGCCTAACATCGAGTTTCAAATTAATAACGTCCGCATATTATGGAATTTTAGACTTAAGAGGTTTAATTTTATCTATATACACTTCCTCGCAGTACGTCCGCTTTTCTAATCCCTTATTATAACAGTATACTAATATCGCTTAGGGATATCTTTATAAGGGAGAGTAACCTTCACTGTACAAAATAGCTTAGAATAGCCTTAAGCTAGGCGGCTGGATTGAGCATACCGATATGTTGCCTTACATTTTAGATAACAGTCTTACCCCAGTCTCTAGCAAGGTATTAGACAGTTTTTTTTCTGCCGGCTAGAAGATAGGAAAGGTGTTTAACATTACACGCTAAGAGAGTAAGAAGTGGATAAAGGAGGTAGAGTTTACCTTTATGAACTTGTGGCAATATAAGGTCCTAATTGGGATATGGCTGCGAGATGAGTTACTGAAGCGTGCGGGTCTTTAGATAAAAGTTGTTCTTCTTTTTAGGATGGATAGATGTTATTTAAGGTTAGGAGTGGAGGTGATGGGGCTTGCGCCTAAGGAGGTACAGATACTTCTCGTGGAGGTGAGGAAAGGACTGAAAGGGCACGGTAACTTTTATCTTCGTTTGTTAGTTACTTTCACTCCTGTTTTCTGTTTGATAAGAAACGTTAACGTTTTAATAACAGTTCGAGTATATAAGTGTAGAAGTTACTTAAGTAGTGACTAGTGTAGCGCGATTAAAGAGGGTTAGTAGGGGCTTTATTTTTGTCTTACGTTATATATATAAAACGCTGTTTAAGTCTGGTGATAAGATGGGAGGTTTCGAGTGTCTTCACATGTTAGATTCTTTACCTGCCTAAGTTGGTACTTACTTATATATAATAATTTAAAGACGTGTCGGGAATATTTAAAGTTAATCTAGAGGTTTGAAGATTACTAATATACTTATTCCACTTTGTAAGTAATTACTCCCATTTGTAGTAGTTTTTAACTTCTTAGCATTACTATTTTTAATAGTAGTTTAAAGGTATAGGTAAGGAAACCAACTGCTAACTTGTGAAATTTATCATTTAGGAGGGCGTGGCTATGTATATAAATTATTAAGGGTCTCTTCTTACTAGACGCTATTTGTGATTAGATTCTTCCTAACGTACTTACGTGCTTACCTATACTAGCTTATTAGCTAGACTGCGTGTGCGATATTAATTTAGTTATTTACATTAAGTTACTTAACCTTTACTTTTAAATGGCCTACAGTGGTACAGTGTAGGTAGTCGTAACGGTTAGTGTCGGTAACGGGAGCTTAGATATAGCTACACTTAGAACTTAAATCTAAAGTAGCTAATGGGCAGTTAGTATCTGCTTAACTGTAAGTATAACCGCTAGCTGGGTCGGTTTATTTAAGTTATTCGTTAATCAGTCTAAAAGGGACAGTTATCTAAAGGGTCGCTTACAGCTACATATATATTAAGACGTAAGCGGTGTCAGAACAGTAATTAAGTTTAAGCTAAGCTAAGCTAAATAAGGTACCCTTATCGTTACTTATATACCGTTCTACCTTTACTAACCTTACTTTTACTTCCTGTATCGTGTAGCTTTAAGTGCTAAGAGGTGCTAATGGACAGTTATCGCTGCCTGTAGGAAACCCTAATATGTCCTCTATTTAGTTAGGATAAGGTCCCTTAGTCTGTATTCTATTACCACTTAGCTACTAGCGCCCCTAACCTGCTTTATCCTTGCAACTTATAAACCGACGAAGCCTATAAGCATTAAAGTCGCTTTAACTGTTACTTTAATAGATATAATAACGTTTTCAGTATACTCTTTAGCTTAATCCCCCGAATCCTCACTACTGCTGCTCCAGCCGCCTAGTATTGTTTAAGCTACGGTGTCGGTAATAATAAGCTTCTAAGCTCCTAGAACTAGTTTCTTAAGGCTCTTAGGAGAGATGTGTTAAGAGATCTTAGACTGCCTTTCCTTACCAGATGTCCTATCTGTAAGTTATATGTGCAAATTGTTATTCGAATAGGTAATTAAATAGTCCCGAAAGGTACATATATATTAACTTTTTTTTTAACGTGTTTAACTTATATCTATACATTTAGCGTAGTGTTTCCCTTATTTAGGATTATCTACTTTTATCTATCGATAAGCTTACCCTTTAGCTTTTGACGACCGAATGCGAGATCGGACAGGCTAAGCGTTTAGTAGATAGCAAAATAAAGGAGATAAAGATAGAAGTCGATAGAATAAGACTTAGAGTTATTATAAGCTGTGTTCCTTAAGCTGTTTTAGAGCTAGCGTTCTACCTTTAACTTACTATTATGATTAAGGATGATAATACTGAGAATAACGATACTGAGGATAACGATACTGAGGATGACAATACTGAGGATAATAACACTAAGGATAACGATATTAAGGATGACGACACTGAGGATGACGATACTGAGGATGACGATACTGAGGATAACGACACTAAAGATAACGACACTGAGGATAACGATACCGAGGATAACGGTATTAAGGATGGGGAGCAGAGCACACAGATATATCGACTTATTGCTTATAATTAGGATGGCAATAAAGTCGTTACAGAGATTGTTAGCGGCCGGGATATGTTCGTCAACTTTGGCGACGAATTCCTTATTACTAACGAAGTTATCTCTCCCTTATAGCGTTTTCACCTTATCTCCACTAAGTATTAGGAGGTCCGTATACGTTTAAATATAAGACGGCTTCCCACTATATACTATACCGATAGTTATCTCTACGGGATATAGAAGACTAAAAAGGCTTACTACGTATTTCATATCCTGTTAGTTAAGCTTAGGCTTTTAATGTAGTGGTCTTACGTTTATCGCTATAGACTTCTTATAACTAACCCTCGCACTTAGTAGACTAGTATATCGAAAAATACTGAAACTGGTAATATTATAGCCACTAAAACAGTGTTTAGGGAAATTAAGTGTGAGGTCTCTACAGTATTATTCCCCGATTACGGCTAGCGTTATCTGGAGGATATAAGCTTAGTTACGGACAGAAGTGTACCCTTTACCTATATTATAAGGCAGTAACTTAAAAAGAGGTTAAAGAGGCTTAGATTAACAGATATTATTATTAAAGGTTGGGAAGAAAAGCTAATATATGTAAATGTAAAACAGTTACAGCGTATCCTTAAGCGGAAAAAGGCTTGAGAAGAATTAGATAAGCTTAGAAGATACGTAAGAGATATTAGAGGATGCTTTTAATTAACTCTTTAGATACCGGTTTTACTACGCGCTGCTGTTATATAAATAGAAGAATTAGCCTTATTTACGTGGATTTCTATTTAGTCTGCATAAGGAGTGTTACAATACTTACTTACGAAATTAAAGGGGCTGAAGGCTTTCCTTACTGCTTACACTAAGCACCTAGCGAGTGGTTTTGCAGAGAATATTAATATAACAGACTAGAGTAAGGAGCCTGTCTCGTTAAAAAACGTAGCTATAGTAAGCGAGACTGTGAATCTAATATCTAACTCTTAGCACTTAACCTGTCGAGTTAAGTTGGGTTAGTATAGTTAGCTTTAGCTTCAGCACGGGAATGGACAGTGGGAGAAGTAATATGCTTATCTTAACCCTACTTCTTACTAGTTTATAAGAGTTGTTTTTAAGGCGTAACTTAACTATATTACTAAGAATTAAATTGTTTAGTCTTATGAAACGAAGCTATTCCTAATTATGTCCGAGATCGCATTTAACGTAGTAGACTTCTCTAAGCTTAGAATTTCCATTATTTTTAGAAAAGCAAAAGTAATCCGTATTCTTTAATAAATAGCGATTAAATAACTATAAAGATATCTATTTAAGCCTGCTGAATGTATTGTTTAAGCACCTTCCTTAGAGCAGCGAGAGGTGTTATAACTGAGAGGTATCTTAAGGTAGGCAGCTTTTGTGACTAGTGTTTGAACAGTTCTAAACGAAAGCTAAAGCATAAGAGAATAGTGATAGGTATTCTAGAGTTTACGGAAGACCTTTGAACGCAGGATTGAACTTATAGAAGTGTAAACACTATAATTTTAATTAGTAAATAAATCTATTATTGTAATAGAGAACTTACAGCTTTACTGTTCCACTGTTACCATTATCCTTGCTTTCTAATAGCTGTACTGCTCTTCAGAAAGCTAGCTATTATCTAACCTATAACAGATACCCTTAAAGACTAAGTTTGCTAATTCGTAAAACGCTTAGTTCCGAATATTCCTCTTTATAGTTAAGAAATACCGCTATCTAAAGCAGAGGGCTTTTACCTTAAAGAGAGTATTTACTGTAAAGAGGGTGTAAGGAGAAGAGGGGAGGAGTAGCATACACTTATCGTTAACTTACTCTATATATTACACGTTGGTAATAAAAGATTCCTTTTCTCTATACTTATTATAAAGAATGTTAGTTATTCTCTATATGTAGTTACAATATATGTCCCTTTTTACCTCTTTACTATTTAACCTTTTAGCACGTTTAATATTACTCTATAAGGGATACTTAAGTAAAACAGGATATACGATCTTCTGTAGAAACAGTTACTATTAGTAATATAAAAGGTATAATAGAAGTGGAAAACTTATTAGGAAAAAGTAAGGTAACAGAAGCCTTATATCTTATCTTTCTACTTACACTTACCTTAAAATCCGTTCTTAGATTCGGGTTTCAGGTGCTTAAAAACACTTATCTTAAATTATCGCGCTTCCGTTATCTACTAATTCGCTCTCATTTTTACCGCTAAAGATATGTAGAAGCGCCACGTTAAAATCTGCAATGCCTAGCTAAGAAGCGCTCAGGCGGCGTTAAGGCGGCGGAATTGCTACTGATCGCATAAGTAGATTACTAAAAGGATTCCATTTCTGCTTTCGGTTTTTTACTTTCAGTTTTCTGCTTTCAGTTTTGCTTCTGTCTTATAAGGTATAAAATTTTTAGTTACGCTTTAACCGGCTAGCGTCACGTTATAGTCTGTAAATTCTAATCCTTCTATCTAGTTTATCTAGCACATTTCCCAGCGAGATTTAGCCATTAAGTTAGTTATTACTATAGATAGGAATAAGATATTACCACCAGCCCCTTTATCAGTTATAGAGAGGTAAAAAGAGATAATATCGATTATAAAGACGTAAAAAGTGATAGTTAAAGAGATCGCTAACCTTCGTGTAAAATTTACCGCTAAGTCGATAATAACAGTATAAATAATTACATTGCTTAAGCACAAGAACCGTTAACTACAGCGCTAACTTAAAGATTAAAGTACTTTCATTTCAAGACTTGTAAATATAATAAAAGCTGCATTCACTAAGTGCTTTAATCACAGTAGTCTGCTAATATAAGAGGATATTAGTAAAGATAGTAAGACCGAGAAGATAATTCAGATTTATTAGGATGATAACATTAGCGCCTTTAATTACAGAAATGTAATATAAATAAATATAGTGCCCCTAAATACTAAATCCATTTGCTGTAGTTAAGACGTTAGCACCTTTAACTTTAAGTATAAATATCCTAATATATCTAGTTAATAATTATTATAACGTTAGTGTAACTTTTAGCATTTTATTATGTTGAAATTTAGTAAGAAAGTGATGTATAGCCTTAACGTCTGTAAGTGAGCGATTCCCAGTACGTGCGATATATAATATTCGACCACTTCGCACAACGCAGTATCACTACCGATTAACTTCAACCCCAGCCCTACACTCCCACATACGCTTAGCGCCTAGCAGCCCCAGTACGTCTAGCATTCGAATTATACTGATAGTAGGGTTGTTTCTAATTACAGAACTCCAAAGGCCGTAACCGATACATGTAAATAAACACACAAACGGGAGGGGTGTGTAACTTAACAGCTAGGGTTGGAGACGGTGGTAAGAGTTATATGTAAGTTAAATAGTCTAATCAAATCCAGCCCCTTAAATTCCAGCTAATCAGAGCCCTCTAACGACTTAAAGGGTATATAGTTTACTGTGTTTAGGTTACTACATATAACATTTCTAACAGTTCTAGTCGTTATTATAACAGCTATAAAACTGCTATTATTATACTAACTTAAACTATTTTAAACTGTTACTGAGGAACTATTTGGCCACGCTAGAAGCAGGCCGCTAAGCGCCTAAAACAGAGAGCTAATACTTACTGGCAGGCTTATACTTACTTTAGCACTATCGATAGCTATTGATTTCTTACTGTTAGCTTTACTTAGGGTAACATGCTAAAGAGGCCTGCATATTTAATTTTATGCAGCTTTTCTTTCCTTCTACGATTACACATTACCTTTATACACTTAGGCTTCCTATATATAACTTAAGGCCTGTAAGCTTTAAGGAACTTACCTTTTAGGCAGCCCCCTTTCTTACGTAGCCTTTTCCGGTAACCTTCTAAGTTAAATGATCTGGCCTCATTCCGATTGTTAATTGGATCGGGCCCCTTCGGGTCGTTATCTGATTCTACACTGAGTTTATTTAACATATTATCCGATTCTATATTAGACTTTATCTCAGGCTTCCACTTGTTATCTAATTCTATGCCGGAACCATCCAATTTAAGCTCCCAGTTATTATCCGATTCCGGGATAGACACCTCGGGCTTACACTTGTTAACTAGTTCTAGCTCCTTCAGGTCGTTATCTGATAAGGGCAGAGGCTATGCTATAATTATCTCTTCTAACACTTGGGTTATTAAAGACACTATACTGATTAGGATATTAGTATAAGGTGTAGAAGAAAAGGCTTAGTACTGCTTAGTAGATACTTTAGAAATGCCTAGTACTTAAGTCGGTAAGAAGATTCCCGCTTAGATAGAAAGAGTAAGAGATAGTCTAAGGTGTAAGTGGATAAGACTGGTTTTCGGGATTTAAGAGAGACACCCGTTAAATACTTTTACCCATACACAGTACCCCTTAAAAAGCGCTAGCTGGAATATCTAGTAAGTGTAGTTTTAAAGCTGCAGGTCTAAGTTGTCTAAGCTTACCTAAAGTATCTCTAGCTAATACTTAGGGTAATAATAATAAGCTTTAACATTTAAGAGGCCTTAACTTCTTAACTTAGCTGTTAAAATTTGCAGGCTACAGTAGTCCCTTAAGCTGCCCCGACTATACTGGCTGCCTATTCTACCTATTTGCATGTCCTCGCCCAACACTAGCTTACTACTACCCTCTGCACTACCACCACACTTTACGCTACCACTCTCAGTCTTCGATAAGATAAAATAAGTTATACCTTCTTCCCAGAAAGAAACTAAATATAAGGCAAGGCACTTAAAGCCCAAGAGCAAGAACTAAGTATCCTTAGAAATTAAGCACGCTAGAGGAGCTAAAATGGCGACAGAGTAGATTCCCGTCCTCCAAAACCTAATATACCCCCTATAGCGATTAAGAAATTCCGAAAGCTCTCCCTGTTTATATAGTCGTTAGTAAAGAAGGACAGAGATTCGAAGACTTAAAGGGGCAGCCTAAAGTAGTTCTAGGCTGCCTTACTTTATTTCTAATACCTTTAGCTTAGTGTATATTAAGAAACTAATAATCCCAGGTAATATACGAGTAATAAACTACTAAGTACCGGACCACTAAGTGCTAAGTCGCTAAGAATACGGAGTGTAGTATTAGAGGTATTTTAAAACTTAGTAATAAACGACTATTACCTATTTAGGTCCGGTAAGCAGATGCCTAAGTAGTAACTTAAACAGGTAGGTAGGAGCTTAAGGAACCCACCTCGATAGAATACGTTATAGTAAGTGCAGTACCCTTTAAAGTTAATAATAAAGCCGTTACTGTTAGGTGTTTAAGCATCTATCCCAGAGTATAAAAGATTACACTTAACAGCCCGTAGACCGTAACGTAATACTGTAAAAATCGGTAATTCTGTGTTGTAAGCTTTATCTTTACAATGTCTTAATATCGTAACTGCCTGGACTTTAGCTATAGTCTACTACCTATCCTAGGGGTTATTAACTCCACTATAAAGCTAACAGGTGACAGATCAAGCGACCTGTAAGAAGGTTTTAAGATATAAATAGAGTAGTATAAGAGAAATAAAAGATAGTATGAAAGTCTTAGAATCAATAAGCCAGTTCTTACTTACAGGTCTTAAGATTTAGTTGGATTTATACTACGTAGAAGGTGAGATTAGTGTGATACGCATTATAGTAAGGAGTTATAGAGGTATATCTAAGGCTAACGTTGATTTATGTAATGCTTAATCGCTTAACTCCCACTGCCCCTCAGGGTTCGCCAGTTTTACCGACATAAAGCCGTCTTCCGCGCCCTCTACTAAGGGAGGTTAATATAGGTAACGAAGTTAACTTAGTAACTATATCCTAAGGCAAGGACCTTACAGTGGGATTAATAGACTCTATACCTGTCGTAATCCTACTTAACTGCTTAGGTTAGTGTGTAGGTAGATTCTTACTTTATATACTTAATACCTGTTCCTCTATACATAAAATGGAGTACCTAGACTTAAGGTCGCAGGCCCGTAAAGCGCTTCTATAGCTAATATGGAAACCTACGTAACAGGAAGGCCGAAGCTCAAAATGGACCCCTTCTTAGGGCTTGCTACAGCCTTAGACACTAAGTCCCGCAGTTATTATTAGCTTAAATCTATAACCCCTAATAGTTATACTCGGTATCGAGCGGTCCGCTTAAAGAGGTGTTAACAGCAGTAACTCAGGCTAAAAGGAAACTTTCATAATATAAATAGAGTAATGTAAGAGAAATAACAGATAGTATAAAAATACCAGAATTAGTAAGCCGGTTTTAACTTATAGTTCTGCTAGTTCCGCAACACGAGGCTGTCTTCTGCAGCCTCTATTAGGTAAGGTTAATGTCAGTGACGAAGTTAACGCTGCATTCGACACAAGGCAGAAAGGCTAAAGCGGCCATAATTATACTGGTAAGTCTAGAACCTAAGACCTCTCACTTTACTCTGTCCCCTCCTTATGTTAGCCATTACACTATCAGCTTAATATAAAAGCTTATATTACGAATAGGGACATTAGCTAGCTATTTACCTTACCGGTTCTTCTTACTGTATCTAATAGCTATTCTTTCTCCAGACATACAAAGATAAGAGTCCAGGTTTTAAGCTGAAAACTGATTAGCCCACTCGTATTCTAGTCTGCTCCGCCTTATCTATTAGTTAGATCATATTACCGGCCAGTAAGGGGACTGTATAATTACCCTTCGCGTTTACATCACACTTAAATAATATAGCCCTAACGAGGAGTTACACCAGTTAAGACCCTAACCTCCTAGCTCTACCTTTACTAACTATCATAATAAAGGCTATAACAGTAACGAACAATCTTATCTCCAGCTAATATCCCTTACTAACGATAAAACAGGAGTAAATACACACTAACCAAGTGGTCGGCACTTACTCTTACTAGTCAAGATATTATAGACCTATTAAGGACCTAATAGCAGTAATGCAGCTTATTCTTTAACACGTATTTCCACCTCAAGCTAGATCAAGGACCCCGTAACTTAAGCGCTAACTTAATACATAAATTACTTAGCTACAGCATACAGCCGTAAAGAGGCTTAAACATATAACGCTTTTTAAGTCAGTACCTACTTACCAAGATATATATTAGCTAAACTTCTCTTATCTACCCCTCTCTACATACTCTAGCAGTCCCTAATATTATTTAAAGTTCCTTACTCCTAAAGATATCGAAGTTTAAGATTTTACTTCAAATTTATCTTCCTTAAGACCTAAATGCCTACCTACTTACCTATTATAACTAAGTAGGAACCCGTAAACGAACCTAAATCCCTTATACTAAGAGAAAGGGGGAGACCTGATCTAGTTGTAGCTTCCTCTAGTGGTAAAACAGTCCCTAATGCTTCGCAAGGCGACAGCGTTATTAATATACCAGGTACGCACTCTTACGGCACTTTATCCTCTTCAGATATTATTAGCAATATATCTACCGTAAAAGTAATATCTAAATTTACCGTATAAATCTCTTAGGAAGACAATTGGTAAAACTTAGATGCGTAGCTGTCCCTTACCCGGAAGATAATCCGCAATTTCACACAGTACTATATTGGCGAAATTTAAGATAACTGCAGGTTGATCCGTGTAACGGAAGAAAAAATATTTCAATTAGTAAGTAACCTTTACTCTAAGGATTACTGGGAGGAGAGAAGTTAGCAGAACGATATAAAACTGTTAAGGTACACTTTACACTATTTACGCTACTATATCCCGAAAGATGACGTGTTCTTATACTACCTAAGGTTAATATACTTTGCCGAACAGTACACGGACAAAATCCTAACTGTAGGGAAGTACACTTCCCTTTCTCTTGTTAGTCTAAAGCGCCGCCCTTCTGCAGAAATAAGTAACCTTAAATAACATTATCCCAGTCGAAGCCCCACTGTCAGACTTAAGCTTACCTATATCTTGCGGAAGGTAAGTCCCCTCCTCTCCGTAATGTTTACGTCTTTACATCACTAATACTAAATTACCTGTATAGGATACCTAATGTTAACTTTATATATTACAGCTGCTTATATGAAGTTAAGAAGTCGGTAAGGTAATAACTATAGCATATCGTGTCAGAGACTGTAGGTTGCTAAAGATGCCTCTAAATATCTAAAGCCTAATCTAAAATCTTTTAGGTATACGCGTAATGTTACGCATAACTACTAATAGTAGGATAAGATTAGCATTAAATTATTGCTTAGTTAACTAGGGGCATTACAGTAGATCTGTAAGGCTAGAAGCTTCTGAAGACTAAAAGCGATGGTTAATTTAAGGAACCGGTTTATAATTATAATTATATAACTGAATCTACCTTTTTTATCTCCTAGACTATCGTTTCCCAGTAACTAGACTTAAACACGTTAATAAAGTTACCTAGGTACCTTACTTAGTCTATACTTTATAAGTAACGGATAACTCTCTTCTAGTTACAGGATCGTTTTATTAACTTAAATACGTGTGAATATATCGATTCTTAACTCTTACAATTTTCTCGTAAGAAGGGGGCTAAGAGCTAGAAGCGTTAGAGTTATAAACGTAACGCTTTTTGTCTATCTCTATAAGTAGGTAGATATAAGCCTTATATCGTTACAGCTTGTCTGCTTTACAGAATATAGTTATCCAGCGTTTATTTCGCCTCCTCCGCAGCAGTCTTTAAGCGTTCTGTTATTACAGCTGGATGGTTTTGTAGCTAATAGCTACCGGTATCTAGGCAGTAGGGTAAGTGTGGGGTTTACAGCGATACCCTATTTACCCCAAGCGTTCAGCGCGTATCCGCTTTTAGGAAATCATCTTACTGTTAGGTCTTTATTAGCGTTATTCCCGAGAAAGGGTAAAATGCCTTACCTTAATTTAAGATCTATATTAAAGAGATTAATAATGCAGATTAGCTGTTATAATTAATGTTTTAGCTAGCTGTCTAGGTTTTAGACCTATTGTTAAAAGGGTAAGGTTAATTATTTAAACGTTAAGTAGTTATTATATTAAACTTAGGCAGGTAGCCTAACCGAATACAGAATACAGAATATAAAATACAGAATATAGAATACAGAATACAGAATACAGAATACAGAACGTAAGAGCTAGAAGTTAGGGTAGTAGGGTGTATACCCTAGTCCTAAGATTGTTAAGCGCTAAATCGTCTTAGCATACAGCTTAGCCCCTACCCCCTTTAAGATCCGCTACTGTTAGGCGGATTAGTCACTGGAGCTTAAGTGTAATCTCTTTTAGAGAAGACAGCTATAATTGTGTAAAGATGCGTATTATTTAACACTACGTATGAATTACTACGTTTTTTCTCTCCGTAAGATTACCGGAGGGAGAAATGTAAATTGGACTTTAGGTATTTTAAGTTAAGCTTTACTAACTTAAGAATCCCTTCCGCTTACTCCTGTAAGAACTTACCGTATACCCCGTTTGGAAGGGAGCTTTAACTTCCTCCTTACATTACTTATTCGCCTTGCCTTAAACCTGATAGCTCTTCTAATGTAGTTTTCCCCCTGCTAATCTCTTTGTTTCCCTTCATTAATTCGCTTTACTTTAGAGCTAATAACCTGTCTGGGATCTAGTTTAGGGTCTGGTCTAAGATCTAGTTTGGGATTTGGTTTAGGACAGTAAGCTTGCCGCTGTCCTATTAATTGGTGAATGGGAGGGATCTTTCGGTAAATGGGAGAGATATTTTAGCGACTTTAATTAAGACCAGCTTAAGGGGTTAAATAAGTTGCCCAATTCATAACGCTGTAGTTAAGCGTACTTCTACTTGCTATTAGAGCGGAAGGTTGCGCCTCTTATATTTATTTGATCTTACTAAGAGCTGTTTTAAGTCTTAAAAGTCCTGTAACCCTGTTTTTAAATAGTAAAGTTTATAAAACAATCACTGTATCAGCTAAGGTCGGTTACGTAAGCACATTATTTCTTTAAACTAAGGATTAAATTACTAACGTTAATTCTATGCTATCTGGGGCTATCTCAGGAAATTCTCAGGGGCTACTAGCACTGTTAATGTTATTTAAAAGTTCCGTAACTTTATTTTTAAGTGACGGAAGTACTTCCAGTATTATAAGGAGACGTGAGGGAAGGATATGTAATGGGAATGTTAGTCCATTTCTAGGATGGCTTTCAGATAAGGCTCTTATAAGTACGATCTGAGGCAGCTTAAGTAAGCTTAAGTCGCTATAGAGGTAACTTAAGGATGTTTCTAGTAATGGTCTGGGGCTTCCGATTGTGATTAGCACTAGCTGGTTAGGGCTGTGTGGGAGAAGTGTAACTATATGTGCTTACGATTCGCTTTTATTGCCCTCTATCTGCATATTTATAATTTTAATTTGCGTAAGGCCTTTAACTGATGTATCCTCCCTTATTGCTATATCCTCCTCGACTACTGTATTTTTGTTTACCTTAGAAGGATCTGTATCTATTGGAAAATGCGTAGTGATTGGCTTTAAGCGCGGTCTTTCGGGCTCTACGCAGCTTCCTAGGGGTAGTACTGGAGTATCGGCCTTAGGGCGTTAGTTGCTTAAATCTATAGAATTTACTCTGCAGACGGTTTAAAGTTGGTTTAGATCTTAAAGTAAGTCGATAATAACTTCCCCAGTACTATTATTAAAGAATACCTTCAGTATATAAAGCAGAACGTACTCTAGCGTAACTTTAGCGTCTTTAAGTAGATAATATGCTGATAAGGTAAGTAAGAACCCTGTAAAGTACAGCTGAAATGCTGTTCTGTTAAAAAGAACACTACTTCACTACTCTGCATAGTCTTTATCCTTTAAGTGAAATTCGTAAACTGAAGAGTTTAATACCTATATTTTGAGGTTTTAGCAGATAGTTAGGTTATTAAAACTGGCTTGTAAAGTAAGGTTAAGAAAATATCGAACCGTTATAGAGTTGGGTAAAGCTTCCTGCCTTTTATCTTCCCCTTTAAGGTCTTAACGTACCTGAATATTATAGAGTTATAGGAAGTGTCGGAGGGCGGCTGTGAACTTAACTAAAAATAAGAGCTTAGCGGATGGTTATTAATGCTTTAATGTGAGAAATAAACTGTCTTTAGTCTTGATAATTAGCGCTCTACTAACTAATTAGTTCCTTTTTAAGCACTTATAAATTGTTAGCTTTCGTTTATTCTTAAGTTTCTGTAAAGGTAGTAGAAGGTATTTTAGAAATATCTTCGCTTTAATCGTTATAAATAATATATTTGTGTAGAATGTTTTAAGACTTAGAATAATTATGTTGAGTTATAAGATCTTAGCTTCTAGCTAGCTCCGAATTCCGAGGTTATTAATAAGGGGGAAAAGCTCTCCTGTGTAAAATATATTGCTAATAGTATGGCAGTTGCTTAAGCATATAGAAGGAGCTTGAAGCTGGAGGCTTAAAACGCTTTGCGGATCGATAAGTTCTGCAATCTGGAGGTCGTTTCCTGTAATTTCCTACTATATATACAGTATATATTTAAAAAAATTTAAAACTAACTTCTCTAGGTCTCCGAGGTGCTTGTGGAAGTTTCTAAGCTGTAGCTCCCGGATAACTCCAGGAAATTGCTTGATTTTAAACAGCGTGTCTGTAAAAGTAGGGTTTGATTTAAGAAAGCTTCTAAAGTTATTCGACTTCGGCTTAGATAGCCGATTGTAGTACTCTTACTTGCGGTCTGTATCTCTATCTTTACGTGCTTTATAAATAGCGATGAATATCTGTATATCGTAGTATCCTGCTTTGTGTAAGTAGTACTTAGCTTTACCTTAAGCCTATTTGTTGACTGTTATAAGCGTAAGCTGACGAGGGAAGTTAAGCCACTCAGCTAGTATAATGTAAAGTTTCACAGCTTATACTGGCTTAAGCCCGTTATATGCCTTCACTGCCGCTAGTCTGTGGATCCCGTCTAGGTAAGCAATTTTGTGACCTTTGAGGAGTGGATAATTAGAATTCTTTATAGCTGTTAATAGCTTATTCTTAGACATTCGAAGTGTTACTAGTATCACATCTAGCTCCTTACGTGTAACGACTCCCTGGATATGATTTTCCTAATCTCTTAGTCGACACTTTTTTTTAAAACGACTTATTAGACATTTGACTTGCTCTAGGTTTAGATGTCTTGTTTGTCGGCCGAATGGCACGAGAAGGTCGACTAGGCAGATGACGGTGCTGGCCAGATCTATAATTAACACTAATAATTAAAAAAAGTCGAATAGGTTAGATAACGTATAAAGTTACAGCATCTAGTATATTTGCAGAATAAACCGTGCGGGTGCCTATAGGCTCTTAGGGCTTTAGATTCGTTTGTCCTCGAATGGTAGGGATTATGTAAGGCAGTCCTAAGCAACTACCTTTAAACTAGTTTTCTAGGAATAAGAACCTATAACTGGGATTAACACTAAAAGTACTTACTTACGTTGCTACGTTAGACTTAAACTATACGCCCCCCTTAAAATAAGGTTACAGCTTAGTTAGCTAGGGTTTCTGCCGTTCTTATTTACACCCGATATAATTCTTTTACTTTTGATCTCTAGCTACTCGCTTACCCGCAGTAGATATGTAGACAGAATCTAGCCTATAGCCCCGCCCCCTTACGCTAGGCAGTTAGCTGGGTTGTTAGCTAGAGTTAAAATCCGGAATACCTAGACAGCATTCCCTCCTCCTTAAGCATTAAACAGCATACAGAACGTTAAATAAGGTAGTAAGAACGCCTCGAATAGTCTTTACTATTAGAGGCAGGGTAAAGCAGCAATTCTTACACGTTAATAAAATAGACATTAAAAATAACGCGATAAGGTTAAAAACAGTTACTCTTAACATAATTACTTTCGACTGTAAGTTATATAATATTAAGGTGCTCTTACTTACTAAAGCGGGACTAGAGTCGGAATACTTCTAAAGTTACTACATTATCTTACGTACTAATTCTCAGCGCCTCTAGATAGCTAAATTCTCCTAGGAGTTATACTAGTAGGCTCTAATCCCATTTACATCTACTGTCTTACTTTTTAAAGAGGATCTTAAGAGCTGGGATATAGTCTTTAATATTCTTGCAGCTTAGGCTGTGCAGTCGATCGGTATACTAGTTTATGCACTACTGTGGATTCTTTTACTCTACGATAGCGATAACACCTTTAACGTTAGTGCGGGATCTATAAGCGCCGAAATCTATACCTAGATCAAAACGGCCTTACTGGCTATAGATCTATTCGACTAGACTGTCCATTTCTAAACCGACTTTCTCTATAAGACGGCTTTTGAAGCGATATACGCTCTGCTAGCCTTAGTATTGAGGTCAATTTCGGCCCATATTGAAAAGTCTTTTTCTAACCGATTAACCACTAATTACACTTACCGCTTTAAGTATTTAAAGCGTCTTTTTAAAGATACCGTCGCACAATTTCCTAATGGTAGGCAGCGACCCTTTAATGTTTATCACGCTATAAGAGCACTTAACCTTATCCTAAAGCAGATTAAGGACTGTATTGTTAACTTTATAAACTTAACTTATGGTTTAGAAATTAATAGGGTTAAAATTTTAACTTTAACGTTAAATATAGATACTTATCCACTAAGAATGCATAGTAAGTTTACGGCAAAAAATGTAGCAGCTGTGGTTTGTTACTTAAGGTTAAGTGTTAGTACACTAACAGTAAATTTAGACTTTAACCTTAAGACTATATTTTAAAACTTTTATAGGAACACTATTCTTTACACAGTAAAACAATTAGGAATTGGATCCTTTCCCACTAAAGTGTGCGATATGTTTTCTAAGTTAATACTGGAGAGAAGGTCCCTGGTGTTTTACAGAGAGCATTTACAGCTTATTAGTAAGGTTAAGATATCTTAGGTAACTATTTACCCTTACACTATATATTTAGGATGCTTAGCACAGCCTCTAAATGTAAGACTGCTATACGGCTATCGACTATGCGATAAATATATTAGGAGGTAGGGAAAAAGAGCGTTAGATAAGACATATAGTCGGTAGGGCTTTTGGCTACCGTACTGCCCCTTTTACTATAAGGCTTGCGAACTTGTATTGCTTATAAGACCTTATATGGCTGGAATAAGGATCCTTAAGCTAGATAAGATAATCTCTAGTAAGTATATGTAGCTGCAGTTCTTGAAAGAATTCTAGCGTCTCGCAGGCTTAGGATACTGCCTTATTTAAGATTAGTTTGACTTGGTGATTGGAGCTAACAGTAGTAAGCACGTAATGGGTACTAAGTTGTAAATTCCCTTTATATGCTTATTAAAATAGGTGCTTTCTTTGCCCTAACCTATTTTTTAGAAAAATGGCCGCTTGACTGTTGTAAAGAAACACTTTCTGAGGTACGTTTAGTTACTTATACTAAACACGAGATAATATTTAGGAAACAGTTAAAGTGGCAGATACCAGCTGTAAGAGACTTTAACAGGCTTGAGGTGATTCTTCTACTTTACGATCGTGCATTTTTAAATAAAGATTTAAACACAGCTATAAGGTAAGATTGCCCCGAAAGAGGCAAAAGAGTTACTATAACGCTAACTTCTAAAGTAGCTTATTAAGTCTATTACGTAACGAAACTGCTCTTGGCCTAGATATATCTGTTGGCTATAGGGGTGGGACCTTTTAACAGGGGCTTTTACAAAGTATAGCTATATAGCTTTATACTTAGTTATTCTACATCGAGTTAGTTACAGCCTCCTTGTTTTACACCTACTTAGAAACTATCGAAGTTCGCCTCCTCTATTGTGTACTACTGGGAAACGCGCTGTTGGACTTACTTGGGCGACTACGAGATAAAGATACCTAAGTAACATACTGTGGGGAGGAAGAAAAACGCTTAATACTTTTAGTAACTTTAAAGATGTAGGAGTAGTGTAAAAGGTATAAGTTTTCAAGACCCCTCCGAATGATTATAATATTGATAGCATCTATGCTTAATGTCAGCTTGAGCATACAGAGTGGGAAAGCAATAAGTATTAGCAATTGCTTATATTAACTTACTAGACTAATTTACGACTAGAAGTTAGACTTTAGCAATATTGATAAGCTAGCCGATAATACCTTTAAAAGAAATGAGATAAGGGCTGTTAGGAAGTTGTTTAAGATCTTAAACCGAGTTGTAACTCTTTAATAGTGTATTAGATAATTTAAGTTTATACAATTTATTTTATCTGTAAGTATGTCTTTAAGTAAAGTCTTAAATAGTAATGATGTCTTAGGACTAAGAGAGTTAATGAAGTAATACAGAAAGCCCACTCCCAGTCTCTAGCTTAACGAGTTATACTACCTGTTTAAGCCCCTTAGCGGTACGCATAATTAGGTCGCTGTCTTATTCTATAGACGGATTCCCTTAACGAGCAAAATGTTAGCTTAGTACTGTGTAAAGCAGAAGTGGCAGTTAAGAGATACAGCCTCACAATCTTTATCTGTTACTGCTAGAAATATTTTCCGCTTTATAGCTGCTCTTTATCGTCTAGATATCTTACCATTACGGTAAGCTTGCCGCAATTCCTTTCGGAGTTTCTCTTTCTGTTCTTAGGGCGAGGGGCTAGGATTTGAGATGGCTTTAAAGAACGAAATTAAGATCCGAATAATTTCCATTATATAGCAGGTAACGGTAATCGCCTAAATAGGGTGAGGTCTTATCGTAATCTAATCTAAGATAAAGAGTGTTTCTGCTATAAGGATAAGTAAATGTGTCTTAATATATACGTAATCTTAAGTATCACGTTTATTAATGCTGTTTTTATAGTTTCAGGTAACTGTAAGTAGGATTCGGAAAACATAATTCGGATTTAATTAGCTAAAAAGGTTTTAGTTAGTAAAGTCTTAGCCTGCCCTTTTAGGATTTCCATTTATACTAGTAGGCTTAAATCTGACTAGTTAAAAAACAAAACAGGAAAACAACTGCTGCGATTTTACTAGTAAAAACCATTTTAAACTAGTAAATTCCCTTCTAACTGGTTTTAAAGATACGTCCTTAAGTGAAAACCCGTAAGTGTACTTATCAAAAACACCTTTGCTAAACAGCATGCGTACTAGTCAAAAAACCCCTAATTGCGTAACACCTATCGTTGAACAGCTGGTTTACTTATTCGCAAATCGCCTCGGCTTTCTCTTTTCTTGCCGATTTAAAGTGCTGCTATCCTGCTTAAACACCCCTCAAAGTACTAGTAGAACAAATGGAATTCCTAGTATCGCTGTAATTGCCGATAGATTCTTTCAATGGGATGTAAAAGAGAGTACTACCTTTCTCAAAAAGGTCTTTATTATTAGTTATCATTAACAAACCCGTTTAGTATTTACCTTACTGCCTCTTTACTGCTTAACTCTTCAGTATAATTATTCTTGTTTATAGAGCGAACTTAAGATACGAAGATAATTAATCTTCCGTAGAAGTAGGTACTGTTAACAGTAAGAGCGTAATTCAGATTTAGGATAATTGCAATGCGTAGAGTAAGTGTTAAAACCGTAGCTACTTTCTTCAGATACCGAGGCACCGAGATGGACTTAAAATACTTAATGGCACTTGAGGCGGCAATAATATAGTGCCGGTACTAAGCGCCTCGGGAGCTAGTAAACCGAAAACTAAATCCTGTAACTTGCGAAGCGCTTCGATGCCTGTTACTGCCGTTACGAAGCGCTTTACTGCCGTTGCGAAGCGTTATACCGTTAGGAAGACGCGTTGCGAACTCTGGATAAGATAAGCACTTTGGACAGGTAGCCACACCTTAGTAAACACTTATGTCTGTAAGTATGTATGGAGTGACCGTTACTGGAAGGTGAGCTAATTAAAGCACGACTGTTATACTGCGAAGAAGACCAGATTCGGAATTAATATATATATATGCATTTGTAACTTGTTACTTATTGTAACTTACTAATTATTGCTCTTTATAGAGGTAAGGTAAGAACTTAATAGAGTGGAAGTTAATTATATTTATATTTCTGAATTAGGAAAAGATATAAAAGGAAAGGAGTTAAAAGTATAGGGATGACCAGCATCTACACTAATAAAAGGGTCTAATAAAACTTTAGATTAGAAAGGTACTTAGGAACTGAATTACGTGCTTATATATGCTAAGGCTAATGCAGTTATCGTCTAGATAACTGTAATAGTCGAGATTATCGTCGTCGTAATAATAGAAGGCCTAACTGCCGAACCTGCGTTGCTTAATGTGAATATTAACGGATTTAAATCATTAGGAGGAGCGCTGTTAGCAAGCGCTGTCTCGGTAGTAGTACCAGTATTTTTTAACACGGCTTCCCCAGCACCTAATAAATTCTCACTTGTAGTTCTAGCTACTGGCACAAGTGCTGACTTAGAGCTCCCGGATGTAGCAGGGGAAATGGAAAGAGCCGAAGTAACTCTAGCCCTTAATATTACTACTACCGTAATATTTATTCTACTTGTTCTGGAAGGCTAAGTGGGTTTGCTATTGCTTCGCGAGACTAGTGTGGAATTAGTAGTTGTCGATGTAAAGACAGATTAGATAGTCTTCACAATAATTAAGGTGCTTTAAGTGAATATACTTAAAGTTATACTTATCTGCAGGACTTAATCGATATATATAATATCCCCTTTCTTCTGGAGCTTAAGGTTACTGTTAGCGACATTACTTGAAATAATCGCCTAACTATAAGTTAGGGACTTTCCTATATACTGTTTGCATATTTTTAGAGGTAAGATACTGCTAGTTATACGCGCTACTTAAGTGTGAAGAAGCTTACTATATGATGTGGGTGTACCTGTTTGGCACTTTAGTGGGTACTGTGAAGCTCTTAAGCTCCTCATTAGAGTACCAAGGTAACTGGAACATATAGCTTATAGGTAAAAAATCTGCATCCGTAAAGGTTAAAGTGGCAATATAGCGTAATCTTAAAGGGTTATAAACACTATTCCTGTTAAGCTCTAATCCGATATAATAGAAGGGTGTTTTAAGATAAGTTATAGTATATACCTTGCTGTTACATTTAACACCCTAGCGTTAAGCTGGACTGGTAGGCTTGTGAGGTATAGATTTGACACTTAGCTTATAGAATGCCTAGTGAGGGTGAGGAATCCGATCGTAATATGGTGCTTTATAGTAACGGTTAAGGCAGTAATTTGATGTCGGTTACAATAGGGATAAAGGATTAGAATAGAAATGGGTAGTAGTTGGCAAGATGTCTCCTAGTAACAGTACAGATTAGGTTTTTGCTAATCTTAAGTAGGTATTTACGTGCCAAAGTACTAAAAGTATATATATCTTAATATACCCCCCCTACTCCCCCTATTACGTTATTAGACGCGCGGTAAAAGAAAGTAAGAATAATTAAGTTAAGTTTTCTACTAAAGCTACTTCCCGCATTTTAATACCTGATTACTAAAATGTTAGGTGCTGCTCCTATAGGACACGGGCCTCCCACATTTGGGGGATTTTACTGCGCCTTTATGTCTTTAAGAAGCAGATTCTAATCCACTTGTCTGACGTAAGATAATCCCCAAATTACTATATATACTGCCTACCAGCTCCTTTAACCTATAACAATATCTTAAATTCTCATTATCTCTAACATAAATACTATATTTAACACTCTGCAGTGGCCTAACTTTAACTTTACTGCATTAGGTATCGAGAACACTAATCTCTATGCGTTCTAACTACTTAGTATTAATCTCTCGGTCCTAGGGGCGGTCGATAACACTACCTTTACTATTAACGTTTTTGCAGATTTGCAAAACTACCTATTCAGTAAGCTTGCTACCCCCGACCCTTCTTTACACTTAGGAGCTTCGAGACTATATACTAGAAACAACTTAGACGTAAGCTTAAATCAGTTAGTTACTCCGTTTAATCGTAGTTAGTAGGGTATAACTTTAACGATGAATATCGTGCTGCTACCATCGTTAGACCACCAGTTTGTTCTCTTCTTAAGAAGCTACATAATACTATTAATTTAAAGTGTATAAGGGTATAGCAGAATGCCTTAAGCGTATAGAGCAAATAGTAAGCTGTATACAGTTAACAATTGCGCGTTTAGAGCTTGCCTTTTCGCTGATTTGGAATGAGCTGAAGACTACGTTTAATAACCACAGCTATACTACAGCCTCGATCGAAATAATTAAGAACGGTATAGAAAAGTTCTTTACTTTGTACATCGCGCACACGCAGATTAAGGAAGTTAGCAGCATTGAAGATAATGTATATGTTATTAAGGACTAGGGCAATAATACGGGATAAGGGCTTGTAAATATGTTATACTTTACCGTTACATTATATGTTAGTGGATTTAAAGTTAGTATTTGCTGCTTTTTTTCGGTATCATTAGACTGTAGCAATAACTGAGTAATCGAATAAGTTACTAAATCTATGCAAGGCAGACAGACTATTTTCCGCGTGCTTAATAACGTGATCGGGCAGTTCCTACTGTCTTCAGTCCCTCAGACTAAGCTTAAGGTGGTGTGAATGTGTTAGAATTAACTGCTTACACCTTATGCATCTTTAAAGGTAATCGGCTAGTTTTCTTTAAGATATTGCATCTTTCGCCTTCCCCGTAATCATCTGCAATAATATCCCTACAAGTCTATTAAAAAGGGAATCGTATAGCGTAATATACTGTATGTAAACACATTATATACACATCACATATTGTGACACATTAGTTATGTTATATATCTCGCATTATAAATAAGTGAGATAAGAAGCGGGGTTTTAAAACTATATCTAACTACAGATTATTTATATGCCGTTTTCTTTTGTTGTTAATTTATAAGATATTATACAGGCAGATAAAATTCTATTTCATTACGTTTCTTTCTCACTACATTATAAATGCGCTTTTGACTTAACTACTTTTGTTCCGTTTAGGGCGGGGTGGTTACACTATGTTGGGTGGGTCTAACCCGACAGATTAGTAGCTAATTATATAGGTTTTTGGGATTTTTAGCTAAGTTACATTAAGATAACTAAGGAAACAGCCAATTATATATAAAAATACTAATCTTAGTTTAATTGAAAATAGAGAGATAGTAGTGGGACTTAGTTCTACTCCTCCTGGTCTTTTCCAGCCAGCCCTCTTCCTCCCTACCCTCTTTCCTTCTATAGATTCGGTAACGTTATACATTACCAGTTCGCTTAAGTTACGCGCTTATAGAGAGTGAAATATCATTATTATCTAAAAAGCTCTATATAAACTAAAAAGATAAGGAAATACGCAGACTGTAAATAATAACACGTACAGAAAGAACTGCAAGTAACCTGCACTGAGTAGCTATTTACCTAAACGACTTAATGAAATACGTAGTAAGGAAAATAATAATAAGAATAAAGGAAATGCTAGTAACTTGTATTATTAATAAAAGTAACTAATAGAAGACCGTTAAAGCTCCTTTTCTACCTTATCCACTACACGTTAACCCTGCTCTTCTCCCTCGTTCCCCACACACTAACTTATCAGCTGCACGTTAGTTAAAGCATTATTAATAGGTATCTACTAACCAGCAATCCTCGTAATTCTTTCGATTAATGCTTTAGCCACCCCTTTAGTGAAATGCTTAGCTAACGTAGTTTCTAAGAACATTATAAACTGGTGATCTAGCTTATTTTAGGGAGCTGCATAGATGTAACTACGCCACTTCCGACCTTACGGTAGATAAAGAGTGCAGTTTATCTCAAGTTACTTAAGCGATCGGCACTACTTCTAGAGTATGTATAGCTTCCCTTCCGTAATAGTACAGTTTACGCTATCTTCTATATACATCTCCAGAGCCTTTTTATATGTGCCCTTACGGTAATCAACATAGTATACTTAGGAAAGTTAGCAATCTGGGTCTGTATTAAGGGTAATAGTAAGGAAACTGGGCCGTATAGGGTATATTCCTAAGATCTCCCCTTTAACCTACTAGCTTAAATACATTAGGTTTTCTATAAGGATAAGATCTGCAGTACAGTATTCTTGCGAAGTAAAGCGTCTTAACACCTAATTAAGTATGGAATCGTACGTCGTCTTCTACTTACTATAACGCTGGAACAGAGCGAGCTACACATTGTTAAACACCTAACCCGCTTACACCTCCCTAATTTTAGTGGTAATTCTGTTAGCGAGGGGATCCGGCTTGTAAAGGGCTTGCTAGTTAAGCCCAGTCTGTAACAGCAACTTTAAAACCTTACGCTGCGTCTGTAAGGTAGGGTATGCTGGTAATGCCTAGAGATCTGCTTACAAAGCCTTCTTACTTATAATTTTCCTCTACTGCTTAATATCTCTTATCTCCTCCTTTTCGTAATCGCTTTCTAAGGGCTGACTATCCACACTACGTTACTTCAGCTCATATAACCTATCGTAATCCTCCCAGAACTTTTCGTGCTACTACCTAGGATTAAATTCCCCTGCTCCTGGTTTGACGAAGTCTTTAATAATATCCCAGCACTTATCTTTCTAATCTAATAGGAGGACTTTAGAGGCGAAATACTAATAATTACCTACCTATTTGTCTAGGTGGTTTTCTAAGAACTGACTTACATTAGTAAGTAGGAAATCGCATTCTCTTTTAATTTCTGTGTTCAGTGCGTTAAGGATTTCCCTGACAGTATCTTACTACTAGAATAACCTTAGTGGATCTTAATCGTTTCTCAGTTCAAACACGTTAAAATCCTCCTATAAGTGGTATTCTTTATCGTCCTGGAGTTCCTTAGGAGACTGTGTCCGCGATGCGGCCTAGATCTGTAAAGGGGGAGGTGGAGCTGTAGATGTAGCTTCAGTTACTAAGGAAAGCAGTGTTTACAATTTACTAGCTTAGGTCTGTAAGGGGAGAACTAAAGCGGTAGATGTGTCTTTATCGTTAAGGGGGGGCAGTGGCTGCGATTTACTGGACTGGGTCTGTAAGGGGAGAACTAAGGCGGTAGATATATCTTTATTGTCGAGGGGGGGTAGTGGCTGCGATTTACCGGACTGGGTCTGTAAGGGGAGAACTAGGGTAGTGGATATGTCTTTATTGTCAAGGGGGAGCAGTGGCTGCGATTTACTAGGCTGGATCTGTAAGGGGAGAACTAGGGCGGTAGATATGTCTTTATTATCGCGACCA
>Ga0247758_1000037_pt1 | contig 86909 bp, 95 predicted proteins | sample UWRJL156409C4_FD_180950 | JGI IMG/M metagenome (GOLD analysis project Ga0247758, IMG submission 180950) | Plant litter microbial communities from Arlington Agricultural Research Station in Wisconsin, United States - UWRJ-L156-409C-4 | ecosystem: Environmental > Terrestrial > Plant litter >... | reverse complement strand
GTTGCGAAGAGGGCGGCGATGGTGGAGACGGGGTCGGATGCGGGTGCGGAGGAGGCAGGGTCTTGTGAGTAGATTGAGGAGGCATCGCTCGCTCGATGAGTGAGGCGGTGGAGCGGGGAGGCGGTGGATGTGCGGGAGGGAGCGCGGGGAAGGGGGGACGGGCTCATGGCGCAGGAGTGACGGTTTTGTTGTTCTCCCTTTCCTCCAGATGGGATTGTTGTTGGAGAGGATGGTCGTTTTGTTGTCTTAGGCGGCGGGAGGATAATAGTGCTGAGCTTCTTGGTGGTGATGATGGGTTGTTGGGCCTCAGCCGCTTTGAGCGGGATCTTTGACGAGGGCGAGGGCGCTCTGCTGACCGAGGAGCGGGAGGCGATGAGCTCCGGCCGTCTTAGCGTGGAGTAGTCGATCGACCTGAACGGGGGGAGTGGCTGGGACCTGCGTCCCGATAATACTGGGCAGGGCGGCAGCTTGACCTCGGGCGGGAGAGTGAGAGTCTGTCCGAGCGTCACCCTCCGAAGATTCTGCGACCTTTTCAAGCTTTCACGGAACAGGTCTTGGCCCTTGTTTTGCCTCCCTGGCCATCCCAACCTGGTTGATGGCCGCGCCGTAGGGGAGAACGGGTCGGCCATGGATTCGGGGCTGACCATGATGGACTTGATGTTCTCAGCAGTGATGTGCTCCGGAGAAACACCGCCAGGGGTGTTCACGGCCGTTCTCACACCCTCGGACCTCTCATCCTCGCTATACACCGTCGACAGCGCAGACGATATCGATGTCCGCGCAGACTGGACCGGCACCGACCGGCTCTGCTGCTCTTGCTTTCTCTGGTTTCGACTCGGGCTGGTGAGGCCAGATGGACACTCTGGGATCTGGAAGAGAAGCTCGTCGAGCAAACTATCCGACTCAGAAGCAACCGACGCTTCCGAACCCTGACGCTTATGTCCCGGTGTCGTGGACCGGTTAGGCACGACTTTCTTTGGACTAGGTGTCTTGGGCTGTGTCGATGAACGAGGCGCAGACGGCGGAACGTCCTCGGTGAGCTCGCTATGGTCGAGCAGGTTTTCCCTGCTCGTTCCCATCTTGCTTGGCAAAGTGCCCAACTTGGCTTTCCGGGCGGAGCAGCCGCCCTCCTGCAGTCGCTTTTCGGTCGACCGCAGGATCTCGGACAGCGTCGAGTCGGTGGATGCCTGTCGGGTTTTATGCCTGAATGGCGTCGTGGGGAGAGACCGGGTTGGGCTGATGTTGCTGGCACTAGGAGGTCCGATCGGCTGTCCCTGGATGTCGTTCGCGGGGTATCTGTTGACGTTGACGGGTGTCGACATGGTCCTCATGTGTTGCGGTCTGTCACGGCTGATGACTAGTGCAGGCGGAGGCGGCGACGGGAGGATCCTCGAGTACATGCGGAGCTGGCCGTAGGCTGAGCGGATGTGGTCAATGCCGAACAGGGCGTCTTCGTTGAGCCGGTCTTCATATGGATAGCCTTGGGAGGCATGGTACACCTTTGGCAGCGTGGGCGTTTTGTTACCCAGCGGCCACGAGTCCCGGAACCTACTACGCCGGTAAGGCTTTGGCTGGGGGCGGATTGCGGGCCCATGGAGGGCGTCAGCGTCGATCCAGGACGGATTCTTCCTTGAGCCTCCGGCCGTGTGGAGCTTTGAGGACCAGTTGACCGACAAGGAACGGGTGAAGGGACCGCTGAACACCCGTGGGAAGAGCGGCATGGACTTGCGCTTTGGCGGCGAGGGAGACTCCCTCCCAGGCTTGGACATTGCCGATGCGCTCTTCTTGAGCTTCCTGGCACCCATGCGGCCGATGATGACAGGTACATCGCCGCTGTCGATGCTCATGGTCTCAGCCCGCATGCGCCGCTCCTTGCGTTCTGCACGCCGCCGTGAGAGCCACAGTCCAAAGAACGCCATGCCGACTGTGATGATCAACGTCCCTGCAAGGACGATAGACACCAGCGCAGGGAGGGAGATCTGGTTTGCCCGGTGCCTGAAGTCGGCCTCGACCGGTGGAGTCGAAGGCGTATATCGCCGCACGATGCCCATCTTGAGATGCTCTCTTGTTGTCAAATGCACAAGGCAGGTTGCATACGCCCATTACTTACCAAGTCCTGCCTTGGGGGATGCTATCCCTCACTGGCCTTCCGCTCGCTCCGTGCAAGGCCAAAGGAAAACTCACCCGATGAGCATTGACAAGCAAATAGATGAAGAAGAGAGACAGCTTTCTCAAAAGTGGTATCTTGGGGGCTGGTGCGCGCCCAAGGTTTTAGCTGGCCATCTCAGCTTGGTTGAGGTTGACGGGCCCGTCGTCGGTGGGCTGGAGACTGGAATGCAGTTGTGCCGAGCAACACCATTCCAGCCTTTGCCTATCGCTGTGAGACAGAAATCTTGTCGATTCCACAAGATGGAAGAGGCGCCGAGGGTGCACCACGAGGAAATCTGCACATTTCGCGAGGTTGGAAAGTGTGCTGAAGGGAAGCCACCTTCAATCCCGTCCCTGTGGCAGCCAGTTGAATTTGGGGTTTTGTTTACTGATAACCCTGTGCATCGCCATTGTTGCAGCCTGACAGCTCAGAAAACGGACTGGAACGCAGGCTTGGCTGGGTTGCCAGTCGGTAGATACATTTGAGTGTTGGCAAGGTCATGCTGTGATGAACAAAACTCGAACGACCAGCGACTAATGATTTCTCAATACACCATCTTGAAGGTGAACGACTACAACATCTTGCAATTCAACTTCAAAAAACAACCAAGTAACACAATTGGTAAACGATAATGCATTGCATGAAGAGAACCCGAGGTATCTTAGCTATCTCTGTCCCAAGAGCCCAGCACCGAACGCCAACCTATGACATAAAATTTTGGGAAGTGGCAGCAATCAATGCGAGCCACAATGCGAGTCATTGAGATCATAGTAGCCTTTTCTTGCTCCTCATATTCCTGGACCACCAGATCGCATCCAAATCCGCCACCAAGAAGTGAATCGAATCGAATCGCCGTCGGCCAATACTGGCCGCCCACAAAGCCAAGATCACTTTGCTTAAACGAAGGGAATGAATAGGTGTGAGATGACGATGTACCTCTCTCCTTATATGCTCTAAATTCATGGTCCTGGGAGATACTGGTCGAGGGTGAGGGTCGAATCGAAGTACTTATGATCGGCGGCCGTGAACGTGGCGGCGCCCATGACGATGCATATGCGGCTCGTAACGTGCCTGAATACCCTCTACCGTGACCGTCGATGTGGCTGTCGTGGTCGTCATGGTAACGTATTCGACCTTCTCCTTGACAATGATCATATTGACCAGTTTGCCTTCGGTGACATACTCAGTCCGCACAACCTCATAGCCTTCTTCCTCTACAGGCTGCGATGCGGGAGGAGGTGTGATGGCGGGCTGGGCAGCAGCAGCGAACTCCGGTGTGTCCGCAGTGCTAGGTGTGGGCGCGGGTTCGGCGGCACTCGAAGTATGGTCCTTGAAGACCTGTCCAGGGAGGTAGACAGAGTCGGTGGGTTTGGCGCCCTCTGAATATCCGACGGTATCAATTGATTGGTGAGTAGTTTGGGGTCCCGGGTTGGCGACAGTCGCAGGTCCAGGGCCGTATTGGATGGGAACACCTCCGGGGAGGGTGTTTCCAACCTTGCCGGCAACTTTCTCATTGACGAGCACCTTGGGAAGTTTCATGCTGCACTCCTTCATCTTGTCTTCGCTCTGGAGGGTGAAGATAGGGCAGTCCTCGACTAGTCCGGACAGGTTCGTACAGGTATCGACAGCCTGCTGCAGGAAGTCCACATCCCAACCGGTCATGAAATCAGCATGATAACCAAATCCTGCATTGCTTGTTAATACAGTCCGTATAAATGGTGGGAGGATGAATCAACCTACCATCGGGATCTCCGTTCGACAGAACAAACTCGCCAGGCACTCCGCGAAATAGGTTGGTCGCCCAGATGGTCTCATAGAAGAGACCGGGCAGCTTAACGTCGAAGCCCGCCGGGCAGCCGCCATTCATGACGAGGTCGGGGTAGGCAACGTGATTCTTGTGGTTGTGAGCATCGACGTTCTTCCCGTCCCAGCACGACGGAAACATGAGTTCTATTCTGACTCCGTCGGCGCAGTTCTCGTCCAGATAGCTCTTCTCGGGCATGTAGTGGCGATAGAGGGCACCCTCGGGCTTTTTGCCGTAGCTGAGGCAGTTGAAGCCAAGAGCGCGCTGGGCGAGATCAACTTGGGACGTCTGACCAAGCTTTGCCCAGTAAGACTGTTCAGGGTCTGCATCCTTGGGGTTTGCGCCAGGGATGGAGTAGTTGCGGCGAAGACTGTCTCCAGCGATCATGCGGAAGCCAGGTGGGAATGCTGTGATCTTGCCATCGGGGTTGTTCGCATCTTTGTTGAGAAAGTAGTAGCTGATGAGCGTTAGCAGTCTGCCTGAACCTCAACGTGACAGAGAACTTACCTCAGCATGCCTCCGATTTGCTCCACAAGCTCGAAGGTGCCATCGGCGTGGTGAAAGTAGAGCGACGGAGCCCAGTACACCGATTTGTCCTGAGTGACGCCACAGGAGGTGCAATCACCGCTCATGAGGTCGTCGTAGGTGGCATTCATGTTGAAGCCAGAGGAGCCGTGGATGGAGTGAACGTGCTGTGCAACTTCATTGGGGTTCACCAGAGGGTCCAGCCGGGCAAGACCAACGCGGCCACGGCAGGGCATGCGCCAGAAGGCAGCGGCGCCCTGGATGGTGGCCAGGAAGAGGAAGCCTCTCATATTGGTAGAGTCAGAATTGAAGGAGTGAAATTGTTGACGAGAATATATCGAGAGAATGTAAAGCGCTGCTTTTTTTTCTTTGCTTGCAAGAAGCAGCGGCAAGAGAAAGAGAAAAAGGAGCGTTGATGGAAAGAGGGAAAAGTGGTGACTGGTGACGCGAAAGAGCGAGTGGCCCAGCGCAGCGTTTGTCGAGTGACAGGTCCAACAGCTGAAGGGTGCACAGTGCAAGTTGGCTGGGAGATTTCGTGATCTGTGATCAGACGAGACTCTGCAAGCTCTGGAATGAAGATCGAATTCCTCGGTTAGACGTCCAGGTCCTTGGTTTCTGGTTCGATGGTTGAACGGCGCTGTGCTTCCTTTGCTGCGGGCAGGAGGGTTGGCGGGGGAGTCGACAGCAGCAAACGGGCAAACAAGAAATGAATGTGTGTGCGGTCAAGACCTGCAATTTGTTTTCTTGGGACGAAATGAATGGATGGATGAACCGTAAAGAGCGTTTACCTCAAGGAAAGAAACACCCAAAATCGGTGAGAGGCAGCACCACGAGTGAAAAGGCCAGGCGACGGGACGAAGAAGAGGGAGGTGAAGGAGAGACATGGGCTCCCGCTTAGATATCTGCTGCCCCCTTTGGAATGTGGGGTCCCCTCGATTGCTTGGCGTCCACCTCAAGCGGCACATCACAGCCACCGAACCGGGTTCTTCGATTGGCTGCGCCAGTAATTAAGGGGGGGCTTGGGGCTTCTATTCCTGAGGTGCGACTCCAGTCGCTCATCATCTTGTCGCGTTTGACCTGCAGCACCCAGTCGCTGGCCTTGGCTTCCACAGGGATTGCCTGCAGTGGCCTGTTTGCGCTCGCTCCTTGATAATACAAAATGCGCCCATTCCCAATCTCCTCTTCGCACCAGCCCGGAGAGGGCCCGGAGAGCGACGAAAAGAGCAGAGGAACCCGAGTCCGTGGCGGCCCCAGCCGGGTAGACATGCACTTGCACTTGCAGTGGTCTGCACCTGAGCCAACGTCGTCGCATTCGCAATCGCAGGCAGGTGCAGGCGCAGGCGCAAGCGCGTCCGCGGTGTCGGTGCCGGCCCCGGGGATCCAGATCTCGACCAACATGCAGGGTCGTCACTTAACCGGAACGATCCAATCTATTCGCATCGCAATCTATTCAGCCCTCCGAACCATTCATCCCATCTCCTCTCCTCTTTATCCTGTCATACAGAGCATCCAAAATAAGGACTCATGTCAGACTTCGCCCCTTCCACAGCAGTCGGCTCTCGCTTCGCCTAGCCAAATAATTCGTGCTTCCAAAATAACTGTTCCCCAAGCTCCCCGTCGTGCAACGTCAGATCGTCCAGCTCCCCCAAGGCATCCGTCTTGCCTCGCATTTGAAAGCCTGGTCGAATTCTGCCGGATTCTATCGCGATCGTCTCACTCCCGCGTGCCCGTCCGCCGTGGAGATCATCTATCTGCCAAAAGTGCACGGCCAACGCGACGTCGGGAGAAAGCGAGGAAGTGCTTGCAGCCACCACCGTTGAAGAAGCGGGGGCGCGATCCACCCAAGTGGAGGGGGAAAAAGAAAATGATCCACACCCCACGCCTTCCAAGACCGCTGAAACGCGTTTCAAGGTTGCAAAGGGGCACTCGACCTCCACTCGGTAACTGGGCCGCGGACCTCTTTCGCAGGCAGCCAATCAGACGTCGAGCGCAACGGCGCCTCCATCGTGACCCCTGAGGACGCAACGGCAGTCCTTCGGGTTGGGTTTCTCGCGTTACGGTACCTGAGTTTGCCGCCAGTGCTCACCCCATCACGTTTATGCGAGATCCAATCGATCCAATGGGTGCCTCAATCGTGCTCCCCAGCAGCAAGAGGGGATGCACCTGCGGCGCAGAGTCTGGACGGACCCAAATCCAAGCTCATGGCTCACCAGGTTCAGCCAAGCCATGCGCCCCCTGGCGAGTTTTATGCGCACGTCACGTTGGTGGGATTCCTGGTTTGCGCCGTCGATCAATGCCCTGCAAATCTTCCACTGCCACGGGCCCATGATAAGCTTGAATCAGCATCCATCACACATACATGCCTGTCATCGTTTCAGCAATAAGGTCGGCATTCCCGTGGTATCTCGCAAACCTCGACGCCATTTTGAAGATTGTAAAAGGTGCAAACAAGTTCCGGATTGCCGGATGGCCGGCAGAGGCGAGGAAGATGCGGCATTATCGGGACCCACGGCCATCCCATGTGGCCTGCGGCCTGGCCCAGCCGCTGTCGGCACTTGCATCCGTGCCCCGCCTGCTTTGCGTGCGTCACCGCCCCCTGGGCCGCACGATAACGTTAAGAATCTTACAGTGCACCTTATCTCAATTCTACCAAGCCCTGCGTGCCTTGATAACAATCCGGTTGAACGGCGTGGCAAACCCGAATCCCAGCACTTATAATGTCTTCAACACCTCGAGCTGAGGCTAGATTGACAAGAAATATTTGCAAAGTACCGGTCGTGCCTGTTCGGCTTCCCGTGCTACACTCAACTTCCGCGGCATTCCTACCCGTCGTCCAATGGGATCAAATCACATCGATTCGGCGTCAAAATTCAACCGCAGATACCTCTCCTGCAAAGCTCTCTCCAGTCCGCCCTCATCATTGCAATAGTGCGATAGGTTGATCGCTCTTGTTACCCACTCCTTTGCACGCTCCGTTTCCTGGGAGCCAAAGCAATCAATGCCGTGATTGAACGCCGTTGATGCCATCCATTCCAACTCCTCTTCTGGCCAGCTTGCATCACCCTTGCCAGCGTGTGAGTCAGTGTGATCTGAAGATGACGGGTTGGAGCAAGAATTCACTCACCTCACGTAACTCCCGTGCCTTGGAACAGGCTTCGTCAAGAAGTTTCATCGCCAGCCCGTCATCCAGCGGCAGCGTCGCCTGGAACAAACACCTGGTGTACTTCGCTAGCTTGATGGCATCAAACCTCTCCAGTACCCATATCTCGTTGATGATCTTGCGCATGGTTGAATAGAGCGCTAGGTCATAAATTAGAAACGAAATTCGTTAGGATCGTAGAGGCCGGTTCTGCAAACCTTGCCCCGAAACCCTCCCCCTGAGCAGACTATCCGCCATTGCCTGGTAGGCAGTGATATTCGCACATGAAATTCCTCTTTGCACAATCCCTCCCAAATCATCCCATTGTCCAAGGGCCACGGCCGCCTCGAAGTCAAAGGTCAGCAAGATGGCGTGCTTCCTGGCCAGATCGTCCTTGGACGGTTCGTCCAGGTGTGTGAGTTGCTCGACGAGTTCGCCATCGAACGCCCTGATATGCGTTCGCATTGCGAGATAATCCTGCTGTAGTTTCTCGACATTGTCTTGGGCTCGCGCCATAGAAACAAGGGCCGAGGATATGATGAAGCGGGCAAAAAGACTCCGCAACGACAAATCTGTTTGGGATCCGGCGTCGGACGGAAAGTGACCAATTACGGTGACACTGGCAGTTAGCATTCTCACGACGTAGCGGAGGTCCCAAGACGTGGTGTTCTTCAAGGCCATATTGTACGCGTTTCGCCCGAACCACTCGATTTCATCAGCAGTAAATAGTTTTTTTATAGTTGCATCCTGTGTCTGCTTCTCAAGTGCAAGTACCACTGATTCAGTTAGCCTTATGAGACACTGAGACCGTTGAAGGGACCTCTCACCGGCATCGAAGACTTGGCACAATTCGTGGACGTACTGATGCTTGTCTGCATCAGGCTTATTCACCAGCATACCTAGCAGTCGTATTGTGCATCGAAACAGAGCCGGCAAGTGAATGGGGTTTGGATCCTTGTATTCGTAGTGTTCTTGGAGCTTCCTCAGGGTCGCGACGGTGAAATAGACATCCCCCGCTTTATGAGACTCTGCAATACAGGCCCCGAGATAGTCGATATGATCTGGCAGGGAACTAATGATCTCAAGACACCGCTCCGCCAGTACACGGTCGTCGATTCTGATAGCGACTTTGAATGTCAGATACGCCGTCATTGGTTCCTTCCAGCTGTTTTGTGACATCCCCTGAACGATGGAAAATGCCGCGACCGGGCTGTTTCGGGAGAGCGCGCAGAGGAGTAGTTTCCTTGAAAATGTCAGCACATTAAATGCGCAGTTCTAATCGCCTGCTCTTCATACCTCTCGAGCTTGGATGTGTTGTTTGGGCCACAGTTCTGGAATACTGTGTGTAAGGCTATTCCGCACCAACCTTCTGCCTGGTCGTACTGAGCCAGACCATAGTTCGATTCCACTTTCTTCCATATCAACTGAGAGGAAACTGTTAGCATCTAAGCTGAGATAGCAAGGTATGGCTCGTCGGTCGTCCTACCGCCTGTGCTGCGACAGCTGCTTCTGCACTCAAAGGCCTGGAAAGATATGAAAGCACGCCGCGCACAGCATCGATGGTATCGAGTGTATCTCGCTGGCTGGTGATCATCCACATTCTTGTGATTACGGCCTTCTCCATCCAGCTATCGTTTTCTGCTTTTGTCAGTGCGAGAATGAAGTCATCAAGGACGGCACTCCCGATGGTCGGGCTCTTGTCGTGGAGTTTGCGGATGTGGTGTATTATGAGCTTGAACCCTGCCTCGGTGTAGGTAAAGTCCCTGATCATCCGCCGAAGAATATCTCCGTATGTGTCACTGTCGAAGACCTCTGCGGGCGTTTTCTGAAGCAGCTCAAGCCGCAGGAGCGATACCACAGGCTTCCTCCCAACCTCCGCTTCGATACAATCGACATATTTCCCCGCTTGATTCAAGCCTTCTTGGGTACCAGTACCCAGAAGCGCTGTGACAAGTGCCTGTAAGATTGCCAATCGGAGTTCGACTCCTTCACGGGAGATGTCTTCGAGGTCTTGGCCGTTGATAACATCGTTCGCCCTCCCTAACCACTTTATTGCCATTGGAAAATCAGAGCGGGTATTCATAGCCTTTCCAATCTCATATAGGACATCGGAGAGCCTTTCAGCGTAATCGGGGGTGAGAAACTCGTGTAATCGCTCGGCTTTTGTGTACATGTGCTCGGCGACGTCGAGCCTGTTCTCCACCCACGACTGATCATTGAGTTAGACGAACTACCAGCGCCGCTATGTCTGAAACCGACAGAACTCACCAGACCCGTCCGAAGGATAAAATACTCCACCTCAAGACAGTTGTACTCGGCCACCTCGTCCGTGGCCATCTTTGGTGCGAGATCCTGCAAACTGCTTTTGTAATCCGCCGCCTTCTGAAGAACCGTTGTTGCCAGATTCGGTTCCCTCTCCTCTATCATTCACGTCAGTGTCGCATCCCCCAAACTCCTTATCCCGAGCCGCATACCTATACAATCTCTAGCCGCCTTCAACGCCAACTTCAACAAGTATACCACATCGGCCACTCTCCCTCCTTTCTCCAGCACCCTGGCCCTCACCAAGACAAGAAGATTGAACGCCAAAACACGGCCGTGCAGGAACAACTTCCGCAGCCGCTTCGACTTCCGTTTATCCTCTGCGCTGTCGCCATAATGCTCTCTCTTCAGCCGCGTGCAGATGTTCCACAGTCGCGTAGCCTGCTTGTCGATCTCCGGATCTCCCGAGATACCTGGCAGGTACTTTGCTTGTTGGCCGGTATGCAATGTATCGATGAATTTCTTGGCCTGCTCGACCAGCGCGTCCGTCGCGGGGGCATCGCGTGGGTCGCTCGAAAGGATTTGGTACAGATTGCGAGCGAAGTCTAGATTTCGACACCGGGGTTGAGTAAGTATCACTCTGTAGCAGCTAGAGAGAGCATGAATCGAGATCCTCTGAGGAAGCGAACTTACCGAGCGCTGCCTCGACGCGGCTCTCGCTCTTGCGTGAGGCTTGTTTGAATGTCCGATCACCGGGCATGGTGCCGGGTGCTCTTGCCAATTCTAGAAGCGGAAAATAACATCAGTAATCTTAGGGGGAGACCTTTTTCCTGTGGTTTGGATGGGCTTTGTACTAGGGGATGCTCTTCTGTATAGGCAAGTTTTGTGAACCACGAGGGAGGAAAGGGTCACGAGGGAATAGTGCCAATAGGGGGCATTTGGAAGTTATCTGTTGGCTTCTGCCTGATTTGATAATCGGTGGATGCTAGTGGTATCCTAGAGTATAAGAAAAATGTTCCTGGGAAGGCGCGACCGTGACCCTGATTCTGACGGCAAGACGTCCCCCCCCCCAACACTCGGCCCCGATTTTTCGATCCTGCTCAACCAAAGAAACGAACCTGCTGCTATGAAATTACTCCGCGACCATCTACGGCTAGATGGATATGTGATCGAGAGATGTGAATGGGTGCGCCCTAGCAACGCTGGCGGGGGGGGGACAAGAATCCCAACAAGTTAGTGCGGCTTGTGCCCACCGAGCGAGCCACGAGATACGCCGTGGTAAGAGTTGCCGTGGATGGCAGATCGTCGGCACTATGGGTCGTGAGGGAGGAAATTTCCAACGATCAAACAAGGGCTGCCGGGGGTCAGCAATCAGAGAGGAAAACAAGACTTGGGACGTACATTTTGTGTTCATCTCTCCGGATCCTGAACGAGAAGCAGCAGTTGGTGACTGGGTGAGCCGACTTATCGTCTGGACTTTTCAGGGAGCAGGCTGTGATGAGGCTGTCGTGCGCTGAATCGAAGGCGATAGTTCCAAACTCTTCCCAGTACCTCACATTCGAGTCCTCGGTCAATATTTGGTGTAGGGCAATCTTGCCCTGAACTAGAGCATTAGAAACAGTCTTTGGCGTCAGTTCTTTGGGCCTTGCTTACCCCTTGAAGGCTCTCAACCGGTACGTTGATGAGTTCTGCCATCTCCTTGTTCCCCCTAAAGATTTCACCGGTTCTTCTCCAACAGCAGGCCGGTATCGCCATGCTTGCAAACAGCCGGTCGCACTCCATCAGGGACTGCTCAAACCAGAACTCAACTAGGACTAGATGCCAAGTCGTAAGGGGCTGGATTCTCTCGCGGAACTTTGGCCTGAAGCGATCAATCTGCCTTAGGATCTTCTGCTTCGACGTCGGAGCAACATGTGTATCAAGGTACGATGACAAACGAGCGTAACCGTTAATATAGCTAAAAGGTTTTAGAAGACCTGCCTCGTACTTGGCCTGGAGGATGCCAGTCATGCGCTCTTCGGCCGATTCGTTGCCATGTGGATCTGCAGCTTCTAGGTAATATTCGCGCGTCTTGTCTGTGGGAAGAGCGCTCGTCGGCCTCGAGATGGTCTTGGCCTGATCGGCATTGGGAGGAGGCATGAGGCCCCCTTGAATCGCGCTGGGGGGGAGTAAACTGCCGCTATTGTTTTGAAACCGCGCGAGGGGGTCGTTGTTGCCTAGCAGCGGGTTTTGGTCGTCTGCCATAAGAGCACCAGCGCCGTCGTCGAGAAGGCTGGTCTGGAGAAATTCATTCAAAAGGTTGAATTCGTTCGTCACCTCGGGGGGGATCTGCTGGTAGCTGGGGTGGAAGTTGTGCATGTCGTGATAGTGGTTTTGGCTGGTCAGCCAGCTATCAGAGAAACCGGCGACTACGGATGCCAGCTTCAGCTCCGGGGAGAACAATGCAGCAGTCAAAGGGTCAAGGGACCTACACTGGCTCATGGTGCTACTCAGGGCATTTTCTTGGATGCTAGACACCGCCCTGGGTTGCACGAGCTGTAAAGCATTGCCCGGGCTTAGCGTTGCCACATCGAAGGCACTCTTTGCGGCATGGGCAGGCCTGCTGCTGATGCTCGCGTCGAAGGCTGGTGGTCCCATGGAGCCTGCAGTCTGGTCCATGGCGCTGCGCCCCAGGTCCGATTGCGTGTCCGAATCGCCCACCGTCGAGGGCGCGATCACGCTCTTGGACTTCCTGGACTCGTTCTCGCGAGGCTCGTCGTGGCACAGATGGCCGATGTTGCGCTTGATACATCTCGTACATGGCCTCTCCTGCCAACCCCCACGGCATCGCCCTCGGGTCAACAATTGCTCGGGCTCGGGGACCAATACTTCAAGCCATCGACGGGAAACGAGAGAGGGTACATACGAGATCACACGTCATATGCTAGCGACAAGACCCAAGCAACATGGTTAGCAACTTGCTCGAATGGCCAGCCCGTGAATGGCGAACGCATGCGCAGCTACAACATCCCGCTGCAGGGCCCTCCTCGGGGGGCAGTCTGCTGCACCGCCCGCCACGAGAGGCGGGAGCAGCCAATTGCCGGACAGGGGGCGTCCGGTGCGCAGTGGAAGTAGATGACTTACAGATCGACGGCAGTATAAACAAGCTGTCGGTGGTGCGTGCATCAAGCCAGCCGTTAGCCCTCGGCGACTGAAAAAGGGGTCCGGAACCAGGGCCGGGATGGAGCCACATTACCATGATTCACCTTGCGCCTCTTCTTGGGGGTCTTGTGCTCGTCATCGGCGGCGGGCGCCTGGTGATCCTTGGGCTTGGTGTCGCTTTCGGACTTGGGGTCCTTGGCCTCGTTCCCGGGCGTCCTCTTCATAGCTTCTATTCCCGCCATTGTCTAGTGGAGCCGGCTCCCATTGGACCTCGTGGTTACGCAACGGGCGTCGAGTTCGTAGCTCATTTGAGCAGGGCCAGCGGCTCCTCGCAGCAACTCGAGACGATTCGATCGCAGTTCCGAGGCACCTCCCTCCCTCTCACTCGGTCGTCGGTTGCGGGGCTGGGCGCGGGCGCGGGCTTCGAGTCGTGGCCGTGGCTATCGCGTCGACAAGGAAGTGTTGATTTGCTGCGTCGACACCGCAAAGTGGCCCATCACACGAGCGCAATTGATCGCATTCTCGGCTCCGTCATGGGAGAAGAAAATCGCTCTCCACCTTTCTGCACGAGCAATCGGAACAATGTCTTGGGAGAACGACCGGGGTCTGGCGCGGGGCTGAACTCAGCCGAGGGGCAAGGTTTGGGGCGACCATGTCAGCTTCGGCAAACCTCACCCCCCCCAGCAGCACCGCACTGGCATTATTTGCTGCGCTGGCGGCTACGGACCGTACGGGCGTGACACAAAAGTTCCAATATCTCGATTCTCGATACTTATCAGCATCGAATATTCTCCGTTGTTGTATCCCGTATTTCAACGCTGCTGGACGTTCATCAGACACCCACAGCCGTCGGGTACCTGGCAATGAAATACGTAGAGGCATGGGATAGATTTGCGCCCCTCCCCTCCCATTACGACGATCATGAGACCCCACTCGACATGGACCATCCTCCCACCTGAGCTACCCCAATTTTTTGTGTCGCGCATCTTCATCGTGTGAGTTCTTTCCTTTTCTGGGTTGGCCAGCTTTTTACTGTGTCCGATCGTGAGGAGAGCAGCTGCAGGGTTCGTAAGTGCAAGCAAGACATGGGGTTAGGGTTGGTTGGCGTTCAGGAACCTTGATAAATAAATGTGTTGACACCCGCTGCCCGGCTGCCTTCAACACCTCGCACAGCGTCTCGGGGAATAGCGGGCACCTGCCTCCCTGTTTCTGACCTCGTATGCGGCGGTCGCTAGCAGTGACGCCGCCGAACTGATAAATCAAGCTTGCCGATTCCCATGCACATATAGGTGCTCTCCTCGCTAGACCGTCGATTCGAAGAACTCCGAATGATCCCAGACCAATCCCGAGAAATGCCACGGCGGCTGGTGTTGGTAGGTGCCAACGGCCAGCTGCGTGGGAGCAAGTGCTCCGACCACCCTGGACCGTCTGCCCTCACGATTCTTCAGCTGTTACTTGTGGTTGAACGAACCAGACCAAGATCTACTGCGGGGTTTTGCAGCTGGAGTTCTGCTCCCTCCCCTGCCGCCTGCGCATTGCTCGCAGGTGGTTACCTGGCTCCAATTTAACCGACTTCATGATGGACGTTGAGCTTTCGTTTCTCCTATTTTCTTTTCCCGCGTCTCCAGTTGTGAAATTTTATTGTTGTCGCGATTGAGGAACGTCCAGCACAGCATGATATCCTGGCACGATGAGTCGTGTTACCGACCAGACGTCAGCCTGGTTGATGGCAACCCGTTTTGCATGAGCTGCGGCTTTCTTGCTTCACCAAATGACCTGGACGCAGGCCAAACGCCCCCGCCTTCGGTTCTGCCTACTACACCCCGATGTTGCCTCGCACTTTCATGGCCGTCATCAGTGACCTTCACCGATGCATGTATCAGCGGCACAGATGGGGAAGATATTGCAGACGTTGTCGCCGAGGTTGTTGGGGGGCTGCATGGTCCACAGGACAGAGATGTTGAGATGTCTCTATCTGACGCTGACCCCGACCCATCAACTCAAAACAGCGGGAGCTTGGACACGGACTCACAAGGCCTGCCACAGAGTCGAGCCGCCCAGAAAAGCAGGGAGCTTCCGAGATCACTAACTGGGAGAGATGCCATTCGGATACTCCGTCTCAGCAAAGGCAAAGGCCCAGCGCCGCTCCATGGCACGCTCGAAGTTCACGAGCTAAAGTACTTCCCGGAGTACGAAGCACTCTCGTACACGTGGGCCGATGCGACTGGAGACGCAAGTAGAACGAAGAAACTCTACTTGGGAAGGGAATGGGGGGTTCTGCCCGTAACACCCAACTGCGAGGCCGCACTCCGGTGTTTAAGGCTCCCGAATAAGGACAGGCACATATGGGTAGACTCCATATGCATAAACCAGGACGACATCGAAGAACGCAGCCACCAGGTTCAAATGATGAATATCATTTATCAGACTGCGCAAAGAGTACTTGTTTATCTCGGGGACGATGCGCCCAGTACTGACATCTTGTCCACCCGCCTCCGAAGCGTACGTCCCGAATGGCGTAATGAATGGGACGGGGAATGGACGGGGATGGATAACAACCTAAAGCGACCATATTTCTTTCGGTCATGGATTATCCAGGAGATTGCTGTTGCGAAGACAGTGCTGGTTACAGATGGAAGTGCATGGCACGTCTGGCCCATTCATGATGGAGTCGCAAATACACAGACGATTCTCCCCTGGATTAAGCATTTCAACGACCGGAGATACAAGACGTCTGATGATCTTATTCATTTGATAGTCGACTCATGGTCCTCACAAGCCTCGGATCCCCGTGATAAGGTGTTTTCTCTCCTGGGGGTTATCTCAGGGGCTGCAGCCGACGGGCTGACCGCGGACTATTCCCTTTCTATTGAGCAAATGTGAGTTCCTCTTCGCCTTTCATCGGTCTTCAGCCCTTGGCCCACCACCACGTGGACACTTCGTTTTCCCTGAACGTGGCTGACTGTTCAATGTTTAGATACACAGGACTTGCCGCATTTGCGCTTCAGGGGCGTGGCATGTCTGAGGTTCTTAAGTACGCCGGGGGCTACGAACGTGAAAGGTCCAGGAGTCTGCCATCCTGGGTGCCGGACTGGCAGGCGCTGTCACAAGACTGGGGAATCATGGCACGAATTCAGCGGTTCCACTCAAAGGAAGCTTGGGAGAAAGTCTTACGCGGACAATCCATCTCCCCTGGTCGCACCGAGGGGGTATCATGGCCCTGGCCAGGGGCGCCTGCCCCCCCAACGGACACCAGCGTGCATCGTCAGACAGGGGCCATCTGTCTCTCTGGGATCAAGATTACAGAGCTGCCTCCGCCGCGGCCGTCGCCCTTTTTGGATGCTTTTTCCGTCTGTACGTCGGACGGGCTCTTCATCGCGGCACCAATTACCGCCAAGCCAGGGGATATGGTTTTCTTCATCAGTGGCCTCGGGACTCCAGTACTTCTCCGAAGACAAGTTGACGGGAACGACAGTATCTTCGCCTTTGTTGGGGCATGCCATGTCAGGATCCAAACTGGAATAAACATGAGAGATGATTCATGGAGCCCCTCCTTCATCAACCTCCACAAGTATCCAGAGTTTTTCGCCATCAAGATGCCGTCTGATTGGACGGTTCGAAAATCTGGTTCCAGTGACACTGCAACAGAATTTCGAAAAATGATGAGGGAACTTGTTAATACAGAATTCGAGGACTACACGCCAATACAATACCAACTTTTAGAACGTCTGGGACGAGAAGCGGAGACCACTTGGACCGCCATTCTGCAAGAGTCACTACCGATAGTGCTTTTTGCGCCCGCTTTTCGATCCTCGGATATCATGGAGCCCGTCGTACCACTGCTAGACGATCTCAAGGAAGCCTTGAAACTTCTCTGTGACATGTGGGCCAAGGTTGTCGCGCAACTCGACCAGTGCAGCCAACCTGAGGGACAGTATCAAGGCGACCTGAGAGGCCAGGTCTTAGCGCATTGTTTGGAGCTGGAGAAGCGTATTGAAGCGCTGCGTCTCCTGCATATCCTCGAGACTCCGGATCTAGCTCTTGTCACGGAAAAGGTTAACCTAGCGATACGAGACGAGCTTGCGGACTTTTACTCTGACGACGGTGTGGGAATTACACTTCGCACCTCTAAATCCCTCGACAAGGGCAGCTCGGACCCCAACAGTCACTGTCCAGCATGGTACCGCCTCACTCCCTATGATATGGGCAAGGACTGGTGGCTCTCGGTGCTAAGAACGCAAACGGGAACGGCTGCGGAACATCTTAGGAACGCTCTGTCGGGCGGGGTGCTGGATGCCCAGATTGCCTCTGGTACCTCTTCCACAACGTCTACCGTGCTGCAGGACAGCTTGGTTGAAGCGCGTGGATGGCAAACAACATTCAGTGACGTCCTCGGGGAGATCGACCTGACGAAAAGCGCAGTGGAGATCCTCATAAAACAACGGAAGCGATACCGGGAATTGACCAAGGACGGCTGGAAGCGCATCGTCATCGTTTAGTTGCGTCTATTTCCTTGCTTCACACAAGCCTGTAGTGATGAATTTACACTCTTGTCGTGGACTCTGGTACCGCAAAAGCTTGAACCGCGCGAGTAGGGTCCGGACTGGGTAATAACGGGCACCGGGCGATTGGGACCTGAGTCCACCCACAGCGGCCCAGGGAGGCGGGACAAGCCATGATGCGTGATCACCTCGCGCAGAGCTCCAGTTGAATATCAATATATCGTAAAAGAACAGTATTTAGCCATATTGTTGACACGTTCCTACATGATTGGTAGCATCTCCAAAGTCAGGGGGAACTATCCATGTTGAACTAAGAAGAAACCACAGGGCCAATGTAAACGCGGAGTATATAAAACAATGAATCCCCTCAAAGCCAATCACTATAGAACCCCTTGACGAGTACGCTTCACAGTGCCCGTCCACCAAGCCGCTTTCAAAATGCACATCTCCCACCTCCTAAGCACGGCGACGGCCTTCGCCGCCCTAACCCACGGCCAGGCATCACCCCCCTCAACCGCAACCCTAACAGTCAACACCATCCAGAAATTCCAAACTATAGATGGCTTCGGCTTCAGCGAGGCTTTCCAGCGCGCATACAACATCTACAACCTCGTGGAGCCCAAGCGCTCGCAGCTCATCGACCTGCTGTTTAACACCACAACGGGCGCGGGCTTTTCCATTCTGCGCAATGGCATTGGGAGCAGTCCGAATAGTACTAAGGATTGGATGAATACCATCATTCCAAAGGGGCCGGGGAGTCCGAGTGAGAAGCCAATTTATGTTTGGTGAGTACCCCTTTTTCGTCTTGAGGTAGCTGTAGGAAGGGGACAGAGATGGATATAAAGTGATGCTAATAGGATGTCTGAAAGGGACGGGAACGACTCTGGACAACTTTGGGTCTCGCTGCAAGCTGTAAGTATATCTGCATTTGCCATGTCTAGCTAGATACCTTGCCAGATCGGCCAGTCAACTCAAAGCTGATTCAGCTCTGATATCTTCGCGGTGGCCGGTCAAGTACGGAGTAAAAACCTTCTACGCCAACGCATGGGCCGCCCCAGGGTTCATGAAGACCAACGGCCGCGATTCGCACGGCGGAACGCTATGTGGTCTGCCCGGAGCAACATGCAGCAGCGGCGACTGGAGACAAGCATATGCCGATTATCTAATCCAGTACATCAAGTTCTACCACGAAAGTGGCGTAGACGTTACGCACCTGGGGTTTCTCAACGAGCCTGACTATACGTGAGTCGAATTGAGCTCCATTGCGATTACGTCGTGACAGCCGCCCGCATGCATATTGCATACGAGCTGCCTACTCCAGCTGCAACCAGCGAAAGGTTACGGTATTTTTGCTGACATGCATCGGGTGTCTTGGCCTGCAGCTCGAATTATGCGTCAATGTCATCCACTGGCCAGCAATCGGCCGATTTCATCAAGATCCTCCACCCAGCGCTGCAAAAAGCCAACCTCTCACACGTCCAGATTGCGTGTTGCGATGCCACAGGCTGGCAGTCACAGGCAAATATCACCCACGACCTCCGGTTTGAGGGCGTCGAGGATCTCATCGGCGTGATAACATCCCATCCGTATACGAGCGATATAAATGGCTCGCTGCCGACGACCCGGCCGGTCTGGGAGACTGAATATAGCGACCTAATGGGCAACTGGTCTACTGAATGGTATACGACGGGACACCTTGGCGACGGCTACGCGTGGGCAAACAACATCCACAACGGCCTGACAAACGGGAATGTGAGCGCGTACCTGTGGTGGTTAGCCACACAGGACCGCGAGACGAACAACAACAATAACGAGAAGCTGATCTTGGTTGACCGCGGCGAGTTCTACGTCTCGAAGAGATTCTGGGCGTTTGCGCAGTACAGCCGCACGATCCGGCCCGGCGCGATTCGTGTTGGCATTGCGGGCGGGACGGGCTTGCGGTCGACGGCGTTTGTGAACGCCGATGGTTCGACCGTGGTCAACGTCATCAACACTGGCACGGAGCTGGTGGCAGTATCTATCGTCGGCGTAAAGGCGACGACCGCAAGTGCCTGGGTTACCGACAACAGCAACGACATGACTGCTGTGGCTCCCGCTGTGGGCACGGACGGTTCAGTCAGCGGCATAACCGTGCCGGGCCGCGGCTTGGTCAGCTTTGTGATCAAGTCGTTGTCGATAGGAGCCTGAGGGTGGGGTGGGGGATTGTTGCGGCGGCCTGAGTTTGCAGCAGGAGGATGGCACGGACGGGAGTGGTTCGCCCCCGCGTAGGTGGGGCCGTGTCCTTGCATGGATGGTTCCGTGCATGCTGTCCCCTGTACTGTGTAAAGCTTAGGGGCTAACAGCCCTGCAAGGCTAGACAGCCAACCTCCCAACCTCCTCCCCCTTCAACAGACGAACTACTGCGGTAGCCGAGGGTTTGGCAACAGCGGCCCCTGAATGTCCCAGTGCCCCAGCCAGAGTCCATCTTGCCCAATTTGCTAGCAATCTGAATACGCATGAACCCTGCTCATTGGCAGTGCCCGATGTACTGAAACTGAGGGTAGTCCGAGTAAAAAAAGATCGAGGTCTGGAACACACAGCATTAATGAAAAAAGAGGGTTCCATCCAATCCATCGCGTTTCTCAAGATGCATGCTGACTGCAGAAGACAGAAGCTGAACCCATTGTAGTTTCGCCGTGAGGGCCGTTTTTAGGTGGAGAACCGTAGCTCCAGGTGTGGCGACGGTTGATTGGCTGGGCGGCTTCGCTCAAGCAAGCTCCAGGGGGGGCCGTTGACCAGCCACTGGAGATGAACGACGACCCCTCCATCAGCTTGGGTCTCAGCCCATCCTGACGCCCCTCTGCGCACCAATATCGGCAGCAGCAAGTGACCCGGGGGTGGATGCACGACCCCGGAACCCTGGTTGCGTATGCAGACATGGCTGCCTTAGCTAGCTTCTTCAGTAAGGTAGCTCGCTGGGAGTAGGGAGTAGGGGTCCACGGCGGAGAGGGCTGGCTGGCGCTTATAACTTGGCTCGTGGGACTCCCCGCGAGGCTGGAGTGTTTGTCGAGAACCCTTCTTGCTCACTGCCTCGCGCAATACTCCGGAGAAAAGCTGAGAGTTTTCGTTGAATCTCCATCACTTAGTCCAATCTTGTTGTTGTCTCCTACGGTTGAGTATACCCACCGCCATTGACCAGTCCGCGAGCTTCAGCACCAATTCCCAGCAGTCCTTCACGTATCACACGCCCAGGATGGCAGCACCCCCTCCTCCAGCGGTTCCGCCCGTCGTCAAGAAGAAGGACTATACCAAAACTCCCCAAGAACTAGTCCACGAGTTTTGGGATAAGTTCTTCGCCAAGAAGCCCGGAAAGGTTACGTCGATATTTCCGCGAGCTCTGTATGATTCGCTTCTCCCGCCCTCGCTGCCGCGGGATGGCGCGCATTCGTGTCGCAACGCCTCAGAGAGCTATGAGGCCGCCGCCAAAGAATGCCGCGATAAGGTAAAGCGAATCATCCGCGAGTGTCACCGCACCAACGAGAAATTTACCGATCCCGACTTCGACATTGAATCAGACTGGAACTCGAACTGCCTGAACGGCTTGATCCGCGAGGACCCTTGGGCGTGGCTCGCCGACGAAGATGGCGCTGGGGGTGTTGAAGGCTCGGCTCAACAGACTCGGGGGACCCCTGAAGGTCCGGTTACTCGGGAGCGGGGTGGTGAAGCTGCTAAGGCAACCGAGGCAAACAAATCCGGTGCCAAAGGCGGTGTTCACTCGTCGCCGGCATCGAAGCGATATCAAGTGTCGTCCGGCGAGTATTATAGCCCCGGCTCCATCCACCGAATTGATTGGATCTTCGACTCCCCAAAGTTCACCGTCGATGGCTACTCCTCGTCTGATATCAAGCAGGGAGGCAATGGCGACTGCTGGTGGCTGGCTGCCGTTGCCACCATCGCCCATCGCAAAGACCTGATGGAAAAGGTCTGCGTCATTCGTGACGAGGAGGTGGGCGTTTATGGCTTCGTCTTCTATCATGATGGCGAGTGGATAAGCACAGTCGTCGATGACAGCTTGTACCTCACACAAACCGACTTTGACTACTACCAAGACACGTACGACTCGACGGGAAAAAGAGCGCGCGAGTGGAAGCAGCGGGAGCAGACCGGGTCTGAAGCTCTCTATTTTGCGAAATGCGATGACCCGAACGAGACGTGGCTCCCCTTGCTGGAAAAAGCTTACGCAAAGGTCCACGGCGACTATGAATCGATATCCGGTGGATATCCTGGCGAGGCCGTTGAGGATATGACTGGTGGCGTATCAACGACGGTAGCCTCAAACCGAGTTCTGCGCAAGGATAAGCTCTGGAAGGAGCTGGTCAATGCCGACGAGGAGTTTGTGTTCTCACTCTCGGCCCTCGGAACTGGCTGGGACTGGAAGAAAAATGGCCTTGCGTTGGGCCATGCGTATAGCATTCTCAAAGCTACCGAAGAGGTTGGTGAGGATGGCCAAAAGGTGCGCTTGGTCCAGATCAGAAACCCATGGGGCGAGCGTGCTTCCAATGGAATCGGAGAATGGAGCGGACCCTGGAGTGACGGATCGAAGGAGTGGACCCCCTATTGGTAGGCAAAGCCCTCGTTGCCGCTATGCTATGACAGGAATGCTGACGGTTCCAACAATCCAGGCTCAAGAAGCTCAATCATACCTTCGTGAGTGCCCATATCCCCTCGAGAGTTCAAGACGCAATGATGCTCTTCAACTCCTCTTGAAATTGATGGCCACCGTGCCCCAAAGGAGGAATCGTCAGCTAACATTGGCCACAGGGTGACGATGGCTTGTTTTGGATGTCATACCAGGACGTGCTGGATACGTTCAGGTTTATCCACCGAACCAGACTCTTCGATGAGAAGTGGACTGTAGTGCAGCAGTGGACGAGTGCGAACGTCGGATGGGTGGCGGGCTACATGAACAAGAAGTTCATCATTGACGTCAAGAAGGCCGGCACTGTCGTGATTGTCTTATCACAGCTCGATGTCCGATACTTCGTCGGGCTTGAGGGGCAGTATGATTTCGCTCTGCACTTTCTTCTCCAGGAGGTAGGCAGCAACGAACATATCTGCCGCGTGCGTCCCGTGCACGATTGGGAGAATAGGTCGGTCAGTTGTGAAATTGAGCTTGAACCTGGTAAATACGAGGTTCTGCCGAAGCTGACGGCCAACCGCTATGCCGGGGGGCTGATGGTTGAAGATGTTGTCAAGGACTGGTATGCTGATCCCTAATGCGATATCTTACTGCCAGGTTGAGGACTGACCTTTCCGCGACAGGGCCGACAAGAACCCAACCAAGCTGCGCCAGATCGGCATGCAGTACGATCTTGCCCATGCTAAGGGCGGTGTCCCCGACGAAGATGAGATCCTGAGCAAAAAGAAGCAGGAGGAGAAGAAGAAGGAGGAGGAGAAGAAGAAGAAGGAGAAAGCCAAGAAGGAGAAGGAAAAGGCCAAGAAAAAGAGAGAGAAGGCCAAGGCCAAGGCTGAGGCTGAGAAACTCAAAATTACGGTGACTGTCGAGACCAACACGGACGGGAAGAAGGATGAGGAGAAGAAGGACGATGCAAAGGAAGACGACAAGGAGGAGAAGTTTGAAGACGCCATCGAGGCCAAGCCCGAGGAGCCGGCGAAGGAAGAGGCCAAGCCCGAGGAGAAGAAGGAAGAGCCAAAGAAGGAAGAAAAGAAGGACGCCGCACCGAAGGACGGGAAGCCCTCGACTAACTCGACCAGCTCGACCCCGGGAGCGAACACCCCCGAGACCACACCCCAGGGCACGGTGCAGGGCGACGCAGGGGAGGATGACGATGATGAAGAAGAGGACGACGAGGAGGAGGAAAAGAAGGAGGAGGAGACGCCGCCGCCTGTCGACGACGAGGAAACTCGCACGCCCTGGAATGCAGTCTGCGTGATGGGCTTGCGGGTTTATGCGAAGGACCCAGAGGTGACGGTCTGTCTTGCGGAGGCTAAGAGCGAGGAGGAAGCTGCGAGTCTTGTTGTCGACGCAAAGGCTGTCGGCGCAACTATGTAATACTTCGCACAGGTCATTAGTTATGGATGAATGAGGTTACGACATTTACGGTCTGCAAGCTGAAAGTTAGATGATGTACCAATGGGATTGCTGTGCTTGGAATGTTGACCATGTGCTCGAGCAGTTTGTCTAGCGTCGGTTGTGCTACAGGTTCAAGAGCGTCGTCAACTTGGCAGGAGTAACTCGGACGCGGCACAGCGTCCGAATTTAGTTAGCAATTGGGGTATTGCCTGGCGGTCTTGATTTAGGACTACGGATGGATATGCTAATGCGCGAACGAAGAAGCACTGTCCCCCATGACAAAATAATCGACACCAAAAACGCCGATCCCTACATTAAATACATCTTCTGCCAGCGGCGACCGAAGTTGCAATTGCGATAGAACCACGAAAACTGGCTTGATTCAAAACCTCATAGTCCTACTCATATCTGCTGTTAGAGCTCCTATTAATTTTCTTCGATTTTCTTGCTGTTGGTTTGGCGACGGAACCCATATGCAAAGTTTTGGTGTCTCAATTAAACTATCATGGAGGCACTCAGCGATTCTGAACAGAACTTCGAGACGTCCAGCTCCGACCAGGAACGTACTGTTATGAATAGCGCTCCGGAAGTGAAAAATGAAATTTCGGAATTTCACCGACTCAGCGAAATCAAATTTCAAAAATCTGGGCCTTGAAAACGCCAAGATGAAAAGTGAAAAGGGGCCCCACATATTCTGGTGGCTTGGCTCTGACAGGGGCTGGGATTGGTGTCCAAAAGTCTTGATTTCAGCTGCCAAAATAGAAAACTAAGACCAAAGTGCCTCCATTTCGTCCTCAAGGTTGCGGTCACCCATGGCTTCCACCTCGGCAATTTCCTCTTCCGTCATAGGCGTTTCGAACAACTTTTGCCATTCGTCTTCCATCGCCATTAGAATCACGTCCTCAACTGACTCCCACCGATCCACTTTGACTTTTTCTTTGCCTCCAGTTTCTCTAAATAGCTTCACTCTTTAAAGGACCTTCGCGTTGATAAACAAGAAGGCCGCGTGGTTAGTCGTTTCAGGAGTGAGGCGATTCCGAACCTTATTCTGGAGAAACTTCGTTGCGGAGAAGGAGCGTTCTGAGGGAACACTGTTTGCAAGAGTAGAAAGAATACGCTTGGCCACGTGAGCTAGTTCCAAATCCGTAGTGCTAAGCCGTAGCCAAAACTCGTAGGGGGTCTCTCCACTGTTGAGTGTGGCAGAGCCCATACTGAAATGAGGGCCATCCTGCGCTCGGAACTGCGTGAACTGGCTTCGCACCTTCGGCCAGGAACTTGCAGGCGAGAACTCCTGCAAAAAGGCCTCCACGCACGTGAGTTGTTGGATCGAGAGGCTGGTATATCGGGTTGTTGGATCCAAGGCCCATGCGGTCACGTGGATATCCAAGGTCTGAATCTCCTCGCGGCTGGCCAGCTTCGTAAAAAGGGGGTCCCAGTCAACCTCCAACCATTCCCCTGAATTGCGCAGCTGGCACCAGTTGGCCGCAATTTGCCGCCAGTTCATGAGAGTGTGGCCAACGTTCAATTTATCGCTTTCTGAGCGTTCTTGAACTGCACCTATAGGGCCTAGAACCGTAGCCAAAACCTCAACCTCGCGCCAGAACACGTGATTCTTGACGTTGCCAATGATATCGAAGAGGGCCGCGTGGCTTCTTGAGGGTGTTTTTTGAACCGTGAGGCCGTCACGTGCCCACGCGAGAAGGGCCTCCTTATTGCCGAGTACGGAGTGTAGGGCTTGTAATTGTGTGCCCCAACGCGTAATAACTGAGGCCACTAGAGCCTTCTTCTTTCCGTAGGCGCGCAGTTGGTGTTGCCGTAAGAAAGCTAATTGTAGCTTTGACTTCTTGAACCACGTGGTGATTTTCGACACGTTGGCTATCGTAGTCTTGTAAGGCTCGGCCTTAACAATGTCTTTGATTAACAGCTGGAAGCCGTGGGAATCGCAAAGAGTATAGAAAACGTGTGAGAACCCTGGTCTCTTGGCCATCTCTCGGTGGAAACTTCGCATCGTGGAGTTGGTATCGGTCACTAGGCCGTTAACTTTCGATGTATCGCCATCTAGAAGATCGAGCAGAACTGGTTCGACAACCGACACGTAGCCCACGGCATCTTGACTTGCAGTCTTCGTATCGATCGTTTCCCAATAGAAAGCGCTTAGGCCAGGGATCTGAACAGAGATATTTATTATTCGGTTGCTGGTAGTATCGTCCGAGCCGTCCATAATGATGTTGATGAGAGGGGCTGCCTTGACATACGCTTGAACTTCATCTCGGCGCTCCGACTATATTGTTGTAAGCCAACCCTTGATGGCTTCCTCGCCGGCCGGCTTGTAGGTGGGGTTGAGCTCGTGGAGGAATGCCTTCATTGCGGGGTTCTCGAGCATGGTAAATGGCAACCCCATTGTAAAAATTGCTGTAGCTGCCATCTTCGTGGCTCGTTCTTGGAAGCCTTTCGGCGCGGCTTGTATTGTAATTGCGCTTGCGATTGACTGCTGTCGCGGAGCGGTCTTACCGCGCCGGTACGGAAGGCACCCAATTAGGTGCCGTTTCTGCCGCGAAATATTAGCCGTGAATGCCTTCAAACACCACTTGCAAGTAACACGCGGATTTTTGAAGCTCTCGAGCGTAACTTCGTCGTACTGCTCTCGGATGACGTCAGCGGTAAGGCTTGCTAGTAGAGCCTGGTGGCGATCCATTGCAAAAAAGAGGTGGAAATAGAGGGTTTGCGCGCGCAAAGAAGCCGTAACGTAGTGGTGGATTTTGAGGGTTGTTGATGGAGAGTTGGAAGGTTACGTTGGGGGCGGAAAATTCTGCAGTCACAAGGAAGATCCTGGTTGGATTTTGCCCCATATAAAACCCTAACCCTGCCCCATTCTTGGCATCACGTGTTTCGGAAATATTTCATTCAAAGGGAGGGATGAAAATCACGAAAATTTCGAAATTGTTGGGGTTGAAATGAAATTCCGGAACGCTAGTTATGAATTGCTTATCAAATCAAATCAGATGCCGGTCAAACCTCGGCTGAACTCTGGCCCTTGGTGCAACCTCTGGTATCGATAACTAAGCTGTCTGCACCTCAGCCGCTGTCGCCACCCACCTCCAGCCTCACCCACCGTGATCAGTAGCCCAATGTCGCTGGGTTCCAGGGTGCTGGGGATGCCGGCTGTCTCTGCGAGAACCGGCGAGACTTCATGCCAACTTCATCAAATCATATTATTGAGTTGACTCGCATAGCTTTATTTCAACCGCAGCCCGTCCGTTAGTCGCACAACGCAAGCCAGCTAAGGACCTTGCTGGGTACTCGGGCTACTCCAGCTCTCTCCACCTGCATGTACCTTATTTATCGGGGCCGACCGCACACCTCCTAGTCAGGCCGATCACCAGGGGCTTCCCACCTTCCCTCCTCTGTGCAAGACACGCAAACAATGCCGCCTCCAAACACACCCGAGGAGGGCGTGCTCACTGCCGACTCGCCCTCTGAGCAGAACAACCCCTCCATCGCTTATATCCCAAGTCGACATCGCCTCTATCCCGAACCCCCAGAAAGCCCGCCACCGCGAGCACCCACAGCTCCACCAGCAGCTACGACGGAGTCATCCCGGGCAACGACGCCAAACCCCTCCAGACCCCCCTCCCGACCAAGCTCGGCGGGGAGAGCCAGTCCGGCCTCATGCTCCGACCGAACATGCCTCCTTCCAATCAATTACCAAGACCTCCAGTACGAATCCGAGGTCGACAAGAGCCTCGAGTGCCCGATCTGTCGCACCCCCTTTCATCACCCCTTGACCACCAAGCCATGCGGCCATACCTTCTGCGCTGCCTGCCTTGACCGCGCGCTCGAGATCCAGCCCGTTTGTCCCATCGACCGTCAGCCGCTCGACGCAACCCGCGACCTGTGCCACACGCGCGTGCTGCTTGACCAGCTCGACCGGCTCCGCGTCAAATGCCCCAACCGGGGCTGCGACCACGTCTGCTCGCGCGAGCTTCTCGCCGTGCACTACGAACGGTACTGCGAGTATACGTTGGTTCATTGCCCGGCCCCGGAGTGCGACCTGCGTGTTGCGCGCGTCGACGCCCATGCGGAAAAGGGCTGCTTGCACATATACACTGTATGCCAGTACTGCGGCAAGGATGTTATGGTGGCTGGTCTGGAGGAGCACTACGATGCTGACTGCTGTGGACATACGGCCAAGTGCGCCCACTGCAACGCGATTGTGGTCCGCCACCGCATGGACACGCACATCGCCAAGGATTGCATGCGCACTGTTGTTGCGTGCAAGTGGAGACCTTTTGGCTGCGCTGAGTGGGCGCCTCGTGAAGAGGTTGAGAAGCATGAACAGGGCCACTGCGTGTACCAAGCCATCGGCCGGCTGGTCAGGGACCGCATGGACGACCGCATGATGATCAACGAACTCAAGGAACGCCTGTCGACAGTGGATGAGCGTTTGCGCAAGGCAGAGAAGGAGAAGAGGCGAAGTCGATCGGGCGGCAACAACCACGCCGCCTTCGTACCAGACCTAGACCTCAACGACAGCCCCCGTGCAGCGCCGTCGTACAACAGCGGGGCATGGGGCTCGCCCGAGGACTACATGCTGGCGCAGTTTGAACGCATGGAGAGTAAAATGGAGGACCTGCGCAAGATGATCATGGAGCTAGACGGCCACCATAGCATGCGTCTGCTTAACGACACGATGCGGCTGAACGAGCAGATTGCCGAGCTGGGCAGCAAGGTTGGCGTGTTGGGAATGCACACCACATGGCTCATGAACGTACAGCGGCAAAGCAGGGGGCAGCAGCGCGCTGGAACAGCTGGTGGACCGCCTGCCTCTGGGATGGTGGGTTCCAGCGGTTCTGCTGCAGGCGGGGGCAGCAATATTGGAGGGAGGAGTGTCGCGGACAGCGATGCAAGGAGGTATTACGGTGGGAACGATGGTGGCGGCGTACCGCTAAGGAGGAATAGCCATGAGAGAGGAGAGAACCCGCCCCGGCTATAAGGCGGCTTCATTGACCTCTTCGGGCTTTGGGTTCCGGATAGGAACATTAATACGCTTTGGTTGTAGTTGTCTTGGGGGTGATTTCGCTGTTGTTTGATTTGCAATAACGTCAATTAGACCATGACAGCCCTCCGCTGGGGCTAAAGGGGCATGTTTAAAGACAAAAGCATGAGAATATGATACCATAGTTTGAGAATAAAGATGTACTTTGGGCAGCGGACATCAACTTTTCCCCAGCCGCTCCAGGCAAGCAGGAAGCTATATTTGGCCACAATCAGGACCAAAGTAAATCTAAACAGCCTTTGCAGCCCTCCACTAAGGTTAACATGCCTTACCGTCACCCATAAATGACCTGCTTTAGATTTAGAGCCTCATTATAACATTGATATTGGATATTGCAACAGGCAGCTTACCTCAGTACCTAGGTACCTACTGGTGATGCAACTTTAAAGTTGCTTCACCCCCATTGGCTTCAACTGCCTGGAAAGAGACCTTGATACGCCCTGCAAAGAGCATCTTTCTCATGTTTCTGCTGCACGAGGGCCCCCATGAGCCCCCATGGGCAGTCATGCGTCCAGTTGGGCGCCCGTTCAGCTAAATTAATAATGTAGCGCGTTGGCCTCACCAAAGCTGACCTTCTGTGAGGTTCGATCTCGACTTTTTAGTGGAGTCCAGCGAATCAGACACCGCCTTCCCGCACCCCACGCTAACCTAAACGTCCCTTGTCGCAGCAGGCTGCGCCTCCAAGGTAACGAGCTGTTGCCTTCAACCCCGCCATTCTTCGAACTCCAGTCGAAGCTCCAGGCAAACCTTCGCGGCACCCAAAACCCGTTGCCGTCGGCGTCCGGAGCTCCTTCCCCCTTCCATTCCCTCGGCGATCTCCCCCCTATTCAGCCCCTTTCGTAATTTACAGCTGATTCCGCCGAGAAAATGGATCCGGCCGAGCAACCACCTCCGGCGACGCCAGACGCGCCCGATCGCGAGACGATGGAGCAGATCCGCCGACGCCGGATGGAGAAGCTTGGCGGATCTTCCGCATCACCGGCCCCAACAGCCTCGCCCAAGCCTGACGACAGTACAGAGACAGCTCGTCCCGTACCCAGCTCGTCCGGTAGTACGGATAAGGTAAACGAGGGGAGGAAGACATCGCCCGTTGCACGGCCGAAGATCAACATCTCGCCGGCACCGCAAGGCACAGGTATTATGAGCGCTTCAAGAAAGAGACCGGCAACAGAGGTTGATTCGCCTGCAGCGACCCCACCACGAAAGCAGATTCCACAGAAAGAAGAACCCATCGACGATTACGCCGATAGGATTTTGGGCACCGTATTCCGCGTAACGGTTGATCCGAGCCGCGAGGTGGACAGCTCTGGTAATCGGCTGACCTACCTCCCGAATCTTGCCCAGGAGCTGGCGGACGACAATGCGCCTCTGAAGCTTTCGGTGGATAGACTGGAGGAGGCCATTATGGAAGCTGTGACGAGCTGGCCTCAAGATAAGCCTCTGTTCGACTACCTGCTGCCATGCTGGAAGCGTGTCATACGGACGATCAGGCTACTCCGCGGACCAGCGCCCCAAAAGGAGGAGATCCTGAAGGAGGCGAAGCGGCTGTGCTTCAGTAACTGCATATTCGCAGTGACTATGCCGGAGCTCTTCAGGTACTTATATATGATCTGGCGCTGAATACCTTTGCTAACCGTGTCGATGACTAAAGCCGAGAACCGAATCCCCAACACGACACTCTGGTGCCCTACCTGTTGCGAGAAATCGAACACGACAGTGGTTTGTGCATGGACTTCTTTGGCGAGGCGATTTCCCGCCTCGAGGAGGACGACACCATTGTACCGCTTTTTACCAAAGCGATGGCGGACATCAGTGCTAAGCTTTCTACGTTGAGCATGAACGACGACTACAAGCCTTACGTGAATGTAAGTTGTCATGCTGCGGCGGTTCCGGCTATGTGTCTTCGTATGTGTACTGATCTTGTAGGCTCTCTTGACGTACTCGAGATTTCCTCCCCTGCTTAATGCGCTGGCGGAGCATCCTTGCTTTCAAATGGCACAGTCTGCCGCTGGAATTGAGAAGAACACAATCCTTGGCCCTTTCTTCCGGATATCACCACTGCAGCCAGAAGTCTGCACCGTCTACTTTTCAGGACCAAGGACAATGGATAAGAATCGGATTCAGACTTCGCAGAGTGCCCTACAGATGACACTTGGTACTCATCAGACCGACCTACGTACCATCGTGAACGCCTTCGTTCGCGCAAGCCCTCTAGCGAAAAACAAAATCCTCGACTGGTTTGCGTACGTCATGAACGCCAACCACAAGAGGCGTGCGATTCAGGTTGATCCTCGGGAGGTGTCTTCAGATGGATTCATGATGAATATCACCGTCATACTTGACTGTCTCTGCGAACCGTTCATGGACAGCACTTTCTCGAAGGTTGGACGTATTGACGTCAATTATTTCCGGAGGAACCCCAGGATAGACATCAAGGATGAAACCAAGCTCAATGCCGACCAGTCCCAGTCCGACGCTTTCTACGCCACAAAGCTCGATGGCGAGTCCAATTTCATCACAGAGGTGTTTTTCTTGACTCTTGCTGCACATCACTATGGCAGTGAAGCAGCAAATTCCAAAATGAAGAACCTGGACAAGGATATCAAGTACTATGAAAAGAATCTCGCTATGATGGAAGCCGAGCGGCCCAAATTGGCGAATCGCCCAGACCAGCTTCGACTCCTCGACGAAACGGTCAAGAGGCACACAACTGTCCTTGAAAGAGCGATGGCTTTGAAGTATGCGATCGAGGGCGTACTCTTAGAGCCAAAGATGCAGAGTCGCTCCCTGCAGTTTATGAGATACGTCACCGTGTGGCTGCTGAGGGTCGCCAGCCAGTCTGAGTATACCCCGGATAAGCCGCTCCGTCTTCCCCTACCGCAAAACCAACCCGAAGCATTCAGCTGCCTTCCTGAATATGCGCTGCAGGATATCGTAGACAACTTCAAGTTCGTCTTCCGATACATCCCGCAGATCATTCTTTCGGCAGTCGGGGACGAGATGGTCGCGCTCTGTCTCACATTTTTGGAGTCATCTGAGTACGTCAAGAACCCGTACCTGAAGTCTTCGTTGGTCTCGCTCCTGTTTCACGGTACCTGGCCCACGTACCACCTCAAAAAGGGTGTCCTGGGTGACATCATGATGAGTACCAAGTTCGCCAACGAGTATCTGCTCCATGCAGTGATGAAATTCTATATTGAGTGTGAATCCACCGGAGCAAGCACACAATTCTACGACAAGTTCAATATTCGATACGAGATCTTCCAAGTCATCAAATGCGTGTGGTCGAACGACGTGTACAAGTACCAGTTGACCCAGGCAAGCAAGTAAGTAGTATCCGGGAGCTTAAAGTAATATTGATATTCGCCATGCTAACTGAAATAGGACGGACCGGCCGTTTTTCGTTCGATTTGTCAATCTCTTGATGAATGATGCAACATATGTCCTGGACGAAGGCTTGGGAAAATTCCCAAAAATCCACGAACTACAGACGAAGCTCAGGGACCACACTCTGTCACAGCAAGACAGAGAGAAGCTAGAGGAAGAGCTCCGCACCACCGAGGGCCAGGCGACATCATTCATGCAGCTGGCCAATGAGACCGTCCGCATGATGAAGCTGTTTACCAGCACATTGAGCGAAGCATTCACAATGCCTGAAATCGTTCAGCGTCTGGCCGGCATGCTTGACTACAACCTCGAGATTCTAACAGGACCGAAGTCTAAGACCTTAAAGGTCGATAATGCAGAGAAGTACTTCTTCAACCCCAAGACGCTGCTCCCGGAGATTGTCGATATCTATCTCAACCTTGCCTCGATCCCAGCCTTTGTGGAGGCCGTTGCGGGTGACGGGCGATCATACAAGCCAGAGACTATGAGCGCAACAGCTTATATCCTCAAAACGAAGAACCTGAAGGATCCCCACCATCTTGATGCGTGGGACTCCCTCTGCAAAAGATTTGAGGTTACCAAGGCGGAGCTTGACCGCATCGAGCTTGACTTCGAAGATGCACCGCCCGAGTTTGAGGATGAGTTGATGGGAAGCCTCATGAAGGACCCGGTGATCCTGCCATCGAATCATATCCTCGACCGTTCCACTATTATCCAGCATCTCCTTTCGGATCCCAAGGATCCGTATACGCGTCAGCCCATGTCAATTGATGATGTGGTGCCGGACGATTCACTTCGCGAGCGGATTGAGAAGTGGAAGGACGAGCGCAGGGCGAAGGCGAGAGCCGCTGTAGCAGAGGCGATGGATACAACAGAGTAGGTGGGACGTCCAGGATACGGTAGCTACAGATGTACTGAGGCGGTATGTACTCCGCCTTCTTGAACTTCGGTTTGGCGTTGGAGGGACAGACTGGAGAGGTCAATTGGCTTAAGGTTAGGTGTTTATATGGATTATCAGGACATGTGCTTAAGCTTCTAAGATCTCAACAATCCAGACACAGCGTCTGTCTTGAGTATGATGGGGTTTCTTTTTAGGTATCTTAGACAGCGAAGATATGGGTTTTCCTCCAAATCAAATTGTTCGCATGACAAGTTCCGCAGCATACATTTCCTTCTATCATTGGTCGGCACAATATGCCGGTGTATGCTCCAAGTATGGGTAGGATGGTAGCCTCCAGAGAGTGGAGCAGGAGTGCAGTCTGGAAAGGGGTAAGTAAACAATGACTTGACGTCTTGTTATTCAGTCAACGTGGCATATCTTGATGGCTTCATGCATGGTTCAAAGGGAAGAAAGCCCACCTAGGTGTGCTTCCTGTGCAAGCCATCGCGCCTTGAAGCTGCAAAAGAAATCAAGGCTTGCTGGAGTCCTACGTGCACTCTTCACGCCCCGGGAACAAAAACCTACCGCTGTGTGGTCAGAAGACCCCACGACTCACCTCAAGTTCAGATCGAATTCACTATTCCGGAATGGCTGCGCTGAAATCTCTGCGGGTGGGTGAGTACTTCTTGGAGTTTGAGTTTTCCCTCTTGCCTGCTTGTTCCTTCTCCCACGCATCAAGCCTCGACAGTGCGCCGACCAGTGCTGCTGTGAGTATCACCCAACCTCTTCCAACCCGATCGCCGCTGATATTAGGGCGAGAGAGCTTCGTCTTATACATCGCGTTCTCACTTCCGTAAGTGCAAGCTGTCTTCCTCATTCGTGTGTGCCGGTCCTGACTGCTATGTCTGGGGTGGTCGGCGAGCCGGCACAGTGTTGCGACACCGACTAGTGTCATGGCGCCGACCGATATCACGACGCCGACTCATACCTCGTCTCTGGCCGTGAGAGTTGCCGCCTTACTGTTTGACTGGGCTGATGCTGACATGCTTTTGAATGGCATAGAAAACCGAACACGATGGATGTAAGTGCCGATACCTACTTAGCTCTTTTCGTCCGAGCCGTCTTCCGTCCCGAAGCGTCTTCCGTCCGGAGATATCTTTGGTCTGAGGGGCGGCTTCCTCCGTCCCATGATTTACTGACGGCGACTTCAGCAGGGAATCATCACCATCCTGGTATGTTCTCGGCATTTCTGCTCTTCGTCCCGAAACGTCTTCCGTCCGAGGGGCAGATTCCCCGGTCCCATAGATTGCCTACTGACTATAGGCTCAATAGGGCGAAGATATCATCGCTGCGCTGGTATGTTCTCCGTTATTCTTGCTTTTTATCCCGAGGCGTCTTCCGTCCTATAATGTACTGACGGCTCGTTCAATAGGATGAAAATGTCATCGCCACGTTGGTATGTCCTCAGCTATTTTTACTCTTCGTCCCAAAGCGTCTTTCGTCCGAAGCACAGCCTCCTCCGTCCCGTAACATACTAAAAGCCATTTCAGCAGGGTGGAGATGCCGAGCTCTCGCCGGTATGTTCTCATAGCGGTGTGAACCTATGAGATCAAAATCTAACCTCAAGTGGCACTACAGCTCATGTTGCAAGCCGTACGCTGCCCTCTTGTGTGCTTTCAGCAGACTACAGCTAACAACAGTGGGGCAGCATCTCTATTTTCAGATGATTGTAAGCCTCTCCAGTTCATGGCGATTCTCACTCCAGTATCTAGGCATCTTGTCACTGACGCGGCACTTACAGATCTGCTAGGATGATGCCGAGAAGGCGATTGCCAGGCTTCGTGTAGGTCACAGTTTGCATCTGCTCTCCCCTCTCCTGAACGAGGTCACTAACTGCTTTCTTCAATATTAACACGCTTGAATGAAAGATGTGGAACAGCATTTATGAGGTAAGAGTTCCACCCACTAAGATCAATCAAATACCAGGCCTCCCAGCTTACACCATATACAAGGAGGCTTGCTCTTGCTGGGTTGTGAGCAAACAGGCATTCCACAATCTGAGCACAGGTGCCGGACGTGCTAACATTATCTCAACAACAGAAAGCCAAGGAAAACCGCGATGTAAGAATCTCCTATGGCACCTGGCCTTCGAAGCCCCAACACTCGCCGCCGTCACTAACTCTCCATTTCATAGGATGCCGTCAAGAAGGCCATGGTAAGTTGGCCACATCCAGCCCATGACAACTACCTTGCCTAATTCATTACTGATAGGAATTCACAGATTTACAAGAAGGCGATCGAGGTAATATGCCCCCCATCATACACTCCCTATATTGCAAGACCAACCCACAATGCCACGAAACAACTCCAAGAACAACAACTATCAAATCAAAGACAAAGAGACCGAATCTCGCCCTCCCACTTGATCGAGTCCGGTGGAGGCTTTCTCGTTCATACCTCGAAGTTGAAGGAGCCTGGGAAAAGAATACAGTTCTCTACTGCGGCGAGGGCATCACGCCAGACTTGGCCCTGGTCTATGTTTCTCCGCAGGTTGTCGACAAACGCGTCGTGCCTTGCCACACCTCCTGCACTCCCCGCCATCACCACGATGCCTTCAATCCAGCGCTTGGCATTTCCTCTTCCCTTTTCGTCATATCGTACCGTACCCTCGCTAACATATTTCTCCCCCTTTGATAGAAACTCCGTGCCACTGTTAGTACCCCCGGCCTCCTTGAATTGACCTGACTATGAGTAAATTACTGACAGCCTCTGTGCCAGCCCCTCTCTGATGAGGTCGCCGTAAGCAATACATTTCCCCGTTTGGTAGGCAGATGGCTGCTAACACCCATTTCAGGAGTTGGTAGAGCGCGCCATGGGCGGCAACTAACGGTAAGTCTCCTGGCTTTTGCGGAGAACACAGCACATGCTAACTCAGCCTTCCTAGAAACGGCAAACACAACCTGGGAGGGGGCGGCGAGGAGGTGAGAGGGGGGACATTCTGGAGGGAGAAGGAGGGGGGATTACCCAATCCCCAAATCACAATCTTCTGCCTCGCCTCTGTTTAAACCATCATGTAAATGTGCTCCCGTGACTGTAAACGATAATTAGCTGCTTCCTGCACCCTATAATCCCCCAAACTTGACATCATTACCTCAAAATACAGTTCAGCAATACTTAGGAGTGTCTCTGAAGGGAAATTGTTACCAGTACGAAGGCTCAGGTCAAAAGAGAGGGTCCCCTTAATCAGTGCAAAAAGCCCTTTTTGGAATCTTCACACGGTCCTGCTCTGAAACGGTAAGAGCTGGGCTTACCGTATTACAGGCAAGAAAGCCCAATTGAAATGTAAGAAGGCCTTTTCAGTATCCATATAGGTCTTTTTAGAATAGGAGATAGCCCGTAGTAACGAAAGCCAGAGGTGGTCTTTACAGTAAGAAGGCATTTCTGCACTGGCAAAGGGGACCCTTTCTTTTGGCCTGAGCCTTCGTAGGAGTAAAACCAAGCCCGCGGTCTTCGACATCCACTGTTACATTGTTACCATGTCCACGGAACTCCAAGTTTCCACCATCAAAACGAATAAAGTCCTCCCAACACACTAGCAGCCACTGTGACCCGCTCTTCAGGACCATCCCTCTCTGATACTCTGCGTTGAGCATAGAATACCGAAGTGACCCAAAACGCTACTATGGTGAGCGAAGTCTGGGTGAAAACTCTTTTCTAGTTGGCGAAGGAAATAGGTTGGAGTCAAGCGGTAAGTCTTCACCAGCATCTCTCTTGTGTCATCTGAGACGCTGTCTAGGTTGTTTGGCAGCTCGTCCGGGATTGCCTGTGCCCATCTCCCACCATCACTATTGTAGAATCTCCTTAGAGGGCGCTCTGTTAGCGACGTGTCAATCGACACCCTATGATGGGCAAGCTAGAAAAAGGTTGACGGCTTTTTCCCCATCAGGCACTTCTCGTAGCACTCTCTTGCTACTAGGGCAATAAAACGCCCCGAGGCTACTAAGGACTGGGAACAGAAACCGGGATAGGTCCAAAAATCGATATCCCTGTGGGACACTATGTCAGGGAAAGCCTGGTTCCAAGATGGATCGAAGTCCACTGCAATATTACTGATGAAGTTGCACAATATACCGGCTTCGGAGAAGTAAGAAAGGGAAAGGTCGCAGTTCAGCACGCAGCGATCGTCCAAAGAACCGGGGTTTCCCACGTCCAGGAAAAATATATCTTCCTGTGGATCGACAAGAATGACTAGCTCTTCGGAGTCACTGAGATGTGCAAACACCATGGGAGGCTTTTCTCGGTGCTTGTTTGTTGTCAGGCACATTGGCTTGTTCGAGGAATTCACCCACGCGCTGTCACGTTGTCTTTATCTCGTTTGGTGTGTCATCTTCCGCAATGAGCCCAACTCCTGTGTGTTGAAGTGTGCGATGATGGTATCTTTGTATTCTCGGCACGCATTCTAGAATCCTCTGTTCTAGAGATAGGTGGAATCGTTGCCTTAGGTCCACGAGTATAACGGTGTTCATGCGCCAGGTAACATCGGCGCAGCAAGTCTTCCCTCCAACTTAATGCTGTCGACCAGCTCCGATTCGACCCACCCATCTGGAGGACTCTCTGTGTGATATTCTGCATCCTCAATATTTGGGTGTGGGGGTGTGAGAACGGGAAACGATCACGACCCCCGCGGGCAAGTATTGCGTACTTTTCTGTGGGACCGCCATGATAACTTGGATCTCCGTGAAAGAGCGAAAAGTAGTGCATACCAGCGCCTTCCGGACGAATAGCTGCCCTCCAGATCTCAAGGCGAAGCTCGCACGGCAGACGAGGAAATGGATGGAATGTCCGAGAAGACATCTTCGACTAATGCGCTGTGCTGTCTTCGATTTTGCTTTGCTTAAAACTGGACACATCAGCGCCAGATTCGATGATTTAGAAGAAACCTAGTAAAAGCCTTGTACATACCTGGGATAGAGAGACTCCCCTCGGTGGCTCCTCTCCAGCGAAAACCGAGGAGTCACGGGTGAGGTGATTCCTCGCTGCTTCCTTTTCAGCACTACTCGGAGTCTTGAGTGTGAAGGTTGATCGGGCCGAGGAATTTAAGTTGAATGTCCTGGAAGGATAAGGCGTGGCAGGTGCGCAGCTCATGACACCCAGGGCTCCTTCCATTTCCTTCTCAGGAGGCCCAGCGACTTCTGGCCATTCACCAATCCCATCCATCCAACAAATACAAATTTAGTCTAGGAATCAAGCAACGTTCGAATTGCGGAAAATCCAGTCTTTTATTCTAAAGTTTAATTTGCTGCTCAACCATAGACACCCTCTACATAAGGGGCAGGTAGCTGTTGTTGACCTGAAAAGGGGCTGCGTGGCTAATCGGTTTCATCAAGAGGGTTAGGGTTCAGTGTGAATTCCTGACGCAGACAGCGAAGTACCATGCAACGAATTTCACGTTTAAATTCTGATCGGAATTTCAACATTGTGAGCAATACCTGGGAAGCCTTACAGGGTTTGGTTATATATAGAGTAATACAAGGCCCACATCCCAACAAGTATCGTCAAGCACTTCTAGCGTCCGGGCATCCCCACATTTTCAGGCATTTTCCCCTTTCTGAAATTCGGAATCTGTTCCGTCAGAAAACGCAGAATTCGGAATTCCCGGGGTTTAATTCGCTATCGTTATTCCTCTGTGGTTCGGCGTTTGCGACTCGCAGCAGGCGCAATGTAGGTCGCAAATGATATCACCGATGCGGACACGACGATCAGAAGAGATACGCATTGTTGCGATTGCGAGCCGGCGATGCCGTTTATCACCGATGATAACATCACTTATACGCCCGGAGATAAGTCAACAATCAAGCATTGAGCGGGAGGATACCAGCTCTTGGCAGCGATCAATAGCGTTCCCGAATGTTGAATGAGGAGAGTGGATGACGTTTTGCCTTAATCGGCTCCTACCCCACCTAGAAGATGGCGGGGAAAAGGGGGCATCGGTTCGGGTCTATATAAGCCGGCGCGGTGCGGGAGGGGTGTTGACATCTTGGGCGTTGGTATCCTGTTCCTCAACCCCAAACTGATTCCTACCTTGAACAATAATCCAACCCGAAGTGACAAAATGACGAAGGTTTTGTTGACCGGTAAGTGCACACTCGGAGGCACGAGCTCATCTCGGAGCTTCAGGCCCAGACACACAGCTGATACAGACATGGCGAGGTAGGCGGATCTGGTTTCATTGCGGGTATGTTGAAACCATGAACACTACTCAATCCCACCCCATCGTTAACATTCGTACAGCCCATATCCTTGAGCAGCTCCATGCCAAGGGCCACGCCGTCGTCACAACTGTTCGCTCCGAGGAAAAGGCCGCCCCTATTCGCGCCGCCTACCCAGACCGAGTCGAGGTTGTAATCGTGCCCGACATCGCCCAACCCGATGCCTTCGACGAAGTAATCAACAAAACCCAGGGCATCGAAGTCGTACTGCACACCGCATCCCCCTTCCACTTCAAATTCAGTACGTACCCTCCCGTGCACTCACCCGCACATCACTAATATCCCCCAGAGGATCCCAAGACCGAGCTCATCGACCCCGCCGTGATCGGCACAACCAGCATCCTCAAAGCCATCGCCCGTTTCGCCCCCCAGGTTCGACGCGTAGTAATCACGTCGTCCTTCGCCGCAATCCTAGACGAAGCCAAGATCGCCGACCCAGGCACGACTTTCACCGAAGCCTCCTGGAACCCCGTGACCCTCGAGGACATCCACCGCAACCCAGCAACTGCCTACCGCGCATCCAAGACGCTCGCTGAGCGGGCAGCCTGGGATTTCGTGTCCAACGCGGCCACCACCGGCGCCAAGTTCGACCTCGCGACAATCAACCCTCCAATGGTCTTCGGACCCGTAGCGCACCACCTGGCCAGCATCGAAAGCATCAACACCAGCAATGAGCGACTCGTCGACCTCGTGCAGGGCAAGTGGAAGGACGCCATCCCGTCCACAGGGGCTGCCCTGATCTGGGTTGACGTGCGAGACGTGGCAGCCGCACACATCAAAGCCGGGCTGGAGATTCCCGAAGCCGGCGGTAAGCGCTTCTTCACCACCGCAGGGCTGTTCAGCAACGCGCTGCTGGCGAGTATTGTGAGGGAGAACTTCCCCGAGCTGGCAGACAAGCTTCCCGCGCCGGGCACCAAGGGTGGAGAACTCCCGGCGGAATCGGAGCGATTTGGGTTCGACAACGCCAAGACGTCCGAGGTGCTGGGGATCAAGTGGATCCCGTTCGAGAAGTCGGTGGTGGATACGGTCAAGAGCTTGCTGGCTCACGGTGCGTGAAGGGATTCATTCTCAGCCCGGGCGAATTTCGCAGGTGAGGGAGGGATGGGTGTGAGTATGTAGCTAGCTCGAGGATGAGAAGAAATACGTACGTACCTATCAAGCGAGTCAATTACCTTTTGCCACACTCCCTGTGTTGCCGTACCTTGATCTACCCGGTGTTCTCGGCGAAACTAAGCTTTGGCGTCATCGCCGCCCCCACAGGCTATCCATCAGCACCTGCAGAAGCTTCATACTCCATCGAACAGTAATTCAGCCCCCTTGGCTCAGTGGTAAAGCGTGTCACTCGTACAATCGTGTGATGATAAGATCGTCGGTTCGATTCCGACAGGGGGCATTCAGTTCTATTTTTGACTCCCGCTCTATTGAACAGAGATGTTAGTGAGCATTCACTTTTTTGCCTCGGGCGGTCAGACTCTCGAGGGGGTAGATCATGGGACGTACCCGAACCGTAGACGGAACAGACAGCGTCGCTGATAGCTAACGGACAGCTGCGCATGGAAGTTGCGGTCACCGAGATTGCTGGTGGGATTGGGTGAACAAACAGATGCATACCATGCCATTGACGCTCAGACTCGCCTATTCTTCGTCAATTTCCATTGCGTCTTCATCTCTCGCATTGTTCGGAGGCGTATCGCGCTCCAGTTCCTTGATCCGCGAAAGGATACCCTCCTTCCAAGCCGCATATTCCTTTCTCTTCCGCTCGCTCAGATAATCATACCTCTCTTGAAGCATCGTATCCGACCTCCTGATCTGCCCCAACCCAGGCGCAGGCTCATCGTCCCCCTGCTCAACCTCCTCTTCAGCTCCGTCCTCGTCGGCCCTCCCCACACCCATCTTCCCCAGGTCCTCAATCCCGGCAATCCAATCCATCTGCAGCCACCCGTGTCTGTTAAACCTCAACGTAGCCGCATCTAGATCCTTCACCTTCACCGCTTGCCACCCCTCCCAGGCATCCTCATCCCCTTTCGCTACCATCTCGACCTCCTTCCTCGCCTTCCTCAACGCCTGCAACAGCTTCGCCTGGCCCCGCCCATACTCAGCCGCATCAACCTGCGTCTTGTAAAACACTACCCCGCGCCAAACACACATGTACAGTGCCCCCAGAAGTGAGACCAAGTTCGCATTCACCCACACATCATCCGTGAGCTTGCCGCGCGGCGCCGCGATGGATTCCAGTCCGGACATGACCACGGGACCGATACGCGATGGCCCAACCTCTGCGCAGAGGTAGCGGAGAACGGGTCGGACCCAGGAGGGGAAAACGTCGCTGGGTGGGGGAGGGTACCTCGTTGCTCGGGACGTCTTGGAGGGTGTGGGGTTGCCGCGGAACTGGGCAAGGGTCTTTTCTTTGCTGGGTGTGGTGCGGGACTTGTGGGCTAGGGGTGAGTCGGCTGGGCTGGCGTCACCGCCGCGGAGCTTGGTGTTGGGGGTGCGGGTGCGGGTGGTGCTGTCGCCGCGACGGGTGCCGCGGCCTGGAGTGGAGGCGGTGAGGATTTTCTCTAGGTGGTTGTAGAGGCGCTTATAGATGCGGGGGGGAATTGGGGGCTGTGAGTTGATGGGGGGGAGGTTGAGTGTAATTTTCAGTCTGTGGGAGAGGTTAGTTTTGGGCATAAGAAAAAGGGGTGAGATGAGACGAGGAGTGTGAGTGAGAGTGAGAGTGAGAGTGAGGGTTACCTGTCGCATGCAATATGAGCACAGGCATATGGACGTGCAATCTCCTCTTCAGCTTTGAGGATTGTGGCGCGGTGCCGGGATTGGGCGAGAAGGGAGCTTGCCAGCTCAATGAGAGGCTGTGGGAGGATTGAGTTGTGCGTCGGCAGCAGCGAGAGCAGTGCCTGTTCCGTTGGCCGGTTCATCTTTGATGCTTTGAGAATCAATCTAGCTGAGTATTGCCGGTGGAGAAATGGCGAGTTCTTTGTGATTGGAAACAGTTCCTCTTGTATAAGCGCTGGTTTATTGTGCTAAAGTAAGGTAATCGTTCGACCTCAACTCGAGGTCACTGCATGAGAACTTGGAGGCTGAGACGCGCATTTGGCGTCTCGGTTGCGCTCGGAACGCCAAGTCACGTGGATCGGACATTTTGCGCTTGCCTCAGTGGCGCATGGAAATTCTCGGGGTGGCCAATAGAGTCATGCCAAGGCTAGCTGGCCCGTTGTCAGCAGTTTCCTAACGTTTATTCCTCCCGCAAAGCGCTCTCTTTTGTGAAGGAAGAGGCATACTGCCGCATTATACAAGGCAGAGAAGGTAGGTCAAACCGATAATGGCCTTCCACGCAAGTGGGTTGCCGGTAAGTTTGAATTCCCCGCTCTTTAACTTTGTGCGCATGCTGTAGGTGGCGTCATTCTAATCGTTTGTCAACTCACGCAGTCCATCGCATCCGCGACCACAGAGCTGTGGCCGTCCATCTCGAGCACCCTGCTACTTCCCACTACCCGGACGCCTCGGACTTCGAACGCGCAATACATTCGGCCTGCAGGGACCGCTTCTGCCAAACTCCCAGCCGAATCGCAGCCAGCGCCGAGCTCACGACCCACGCTCCCGGGGTTCCTGAGAGATGCCGATGTAGCTCTAAAGCTGCCTCTCCTCAGTCGCACCGCTTTGAGGACTACCTCGCCTTTGGGGGTCTTTGCCAAGACATTGAACTTGTCTGCGCGACCTGCCACCATGGCGAGTCCTCTGCTCCGCCGGTCGCTCTCTGCCCTGACATCACGCCCGCTTGGCACGCCATATGCCGTGCGCCTGATGAGCTCATATCAGCCGATCCGGTCTCCGTCTTCTTTCTGCACTCCTCTTACGTATCGTCTTCTTCAATCTCGCAGCTTTGGCTCTGGAAATGGCGTTTCACGGACTGTCCTCGCTAGCCGCGAAGCTGCCGCGAACAGGAACCCGTCCAGCGCAACGGCCCAGAACGGCTTCTATCAGGCACTCCTTAAGGCTAACATGCCTGCGATTGTTGTGGAACGATACCAGTCTGGTATGTCACCCATATATATCCTTCTTCTCACGCCCTGATGCTGACTCACGCTCAGGCCGCTTTGCTGTTAATGATGCAACGAACGAGGCTTATTATAAGGCCCTGAAGATGATCAACCCGGGAGCCACAGTTCCTACCGCAACAGGTGCCCAGGCGCAGACCACTCCGGTTCTCACTCCTACTCAGGTGCAAGCCGTTGGCCAGGCCGTCGCCGCACATCACACTGGTGGAAACATGGCCGCCTCTGTGAAGGGGGTTGGCACCAAGGATGGTCCGCTCCACGTTGTTGTAGACGAGACGTTCGGTGCTAGCTTCTTCCGCTGGGTCAAGTTTACTCTTTGGTTTGGTCTTATTGCCTATCTTTGCCTGGTTGTCATAACGATGGCTGTTGAGGCTTTGAGCACGCTTAGACGACCGGGCTCGAAAACGGATTTCAATGAGGTCAAGCCCGAGAACCAGAAGGCCCGGTTTACCGATGTCCACGGCTGCGATGAAGCGAAGGAAGAAGTCCAAGACATTGTGGACTTTCTACGAAACCCTGACAAGTACACCTCTCTCGGTGGCAAGATGCCGAAGGGTGTTTTGCTCGTTGGTCCTCCCGGTACTGGCAAGACGCTTCTAGCCCGTGCTGTTGCTGGTGAGGCTGGTGTCCCATTCTTCTTTATGTCTGGTAGCGAGTTCGACGAAGTCTACGTCGGCGTAGGCGCCAAGCGTGTTCGTGACCTCTTCAATGCCGCAAAGGCTAAATCGCCCTCTATCATCTTTATCGACGAACTGGATGCCATTGGTGGTCGTCGTCACTCCAGGGACGCCAGCTACGTTCGCCAAACGCTGAACCAGCTTTTGACGGAGATGGATGGATTCGAACAAAACAGTGGCGTCATCATTATGGCCGCTACCAACTTCCCGGAATCGCTGGACGATGCTCTCACCAGACCTGGCCGCTTTGATCGTCACGTCACTGTCTCACTTCCCGATGTTCGCGGCCGCATTGCTATTCTTACATACCACGCCAAGAAGATCAAGGCCGCGTCCGATGTCAACCTCCAGGCAATTGCTGGTCGCACCTCGGGTCTGTCCGGTGCTGATCTTGAGAACATCGTCAACCTTGCCGCCATCCACGCCAGCAAGCTGAAAGCCTCAGCTGTGGCGCAGATGCATTTCGAATGGGCCAAGGATAAGGTCATTATGGGCAGTGAGAAGAAGAGCATGGTCATCAGTCCCAAGGAAAAGGAGATGACCGCGTACCACGAGGCTGGCCACGCCTTGGTCGCCTACTTTTCCAAGAGCCCTTCCAGTGAACTCTACAAAGTGACTATTCTTCCTCGCGGCAACACTCTTGGCCACACTGCCTTCCTCCCGGAAATGGACAAGTACTCGATGACCCTCAAGGAGCACCTTGAAGTCATTGACCGTGCCATGGGTGGCAAGGCTGCCGAGGAGATCGTATACGGTACCGATCAGACGAGCAACGGAGTGTCTAGTGACCTTGACTCTGCCACCCGCATAGCGTGGCAAATGGTTGGCCAGCTCGGCATGTCGGAGAAGCTTGGCCCTGTCGAATACTTGCGCAATTACAACAACCTCAGCTCCGAGACGCGTGCCATGGTTGAAGCGGAAGTCAAGAAGGTGCTTGATGCATCATATGACCGCGCTCGGAATCTTCTCATCTCGAGGAGAACGGAGCTGGACTTGTTGGCCAAGGCTCTTGTTGAGTACGAGACGCTCGACAAATCCGAAGTCGAGATGATCTTACGGGGCGAGAGACTAGAAGGCCGGGTTCCCGTCCCACCAGGGCCGATGACGGTACCAAAGCCGACGGTGCCTGTTGGTGAGACCGGGCTGCCGTTGCCACCCTTGTCTGGAGAGGAGAGCGGGTCGCCTAACCCACCACCTCCTCCTCCCCCTGCTGCAGCAAGGGAAAACCACGACGGTGGAAATGAGACGTAAGTGGAAACAGGAGGAGGGAGATAAAGCGATGAGATTGAAGAGACATGTGAGGGCGGGTTCTCACCTTGGGAAAAGGGACGTTGACCCTGCCCGATAAGGGATGGAAAGAACAGCGGTTGTTGGCATTAAGACGGCGTCGGGATAGCTATATGGGTTTCGAAAATAATTCTCTCTATAGCGGTGTATGGTTGACTTTTTTTTTTCATGTGTTTATGCGTCTGTAACAACACTAGGGGGCATTGTCAATGTCAACGCGACAAAGCAATTTCATTGCGTAAATACCACCCACTCTTCCCATTCTCCGGCCACGGTGCGGTCACTTGAAGCCTACGGCGAGCATTGGGCAAGTTCTCGTGTAGTTTGAAAAGGCAGAGATGCATTCAAATGCTGATCAGGTCCCGGTACGAAGGATTCTGTCTCTGGCGCAGCCCTGTTGCTCGGCCAAAGCCTTGGTAGCGTGACTATATTAGGGCCTGGCGAAGTCATCAAAATCAATAGTCCCCGTCTGCACACTCAACGCCTTCCATCGTCCTTCAGCTGTGTAACTAATACGAACATTACCGCGACCAATAGTAGTTTCATTTCATCAGCACCTCCTGGTATACCACCTTTCAGGCCCATAGCCAAAAACAAACAACACTTGCTCACCACACACCCGGAATAACAGCCCATTTCTTCTCGACTTTCTCCTTGCCAAACTTCTCCATATACCACTTCTTGCCGGCCACGGCGCGCGGCAGCATGACAGCCACCTCGTTGATGAAGAAGCAGCGCGCGGGGGCGCAGCTCCAGCCGGCAGCGACCCAGAAGCCGAACCACTCGATCCATTCGACAAAGTAGTGCGGGAAGAGCATGATGCTGAACAGGCCCGCCTCCGGGATCTCGTAGTGCTTGTGGATCGACTTGACGCTCTCGCCCTTCTCGCGCGCGACACGCTCCTGGCGGGCCTGCTCGCGGCGGCGGATCTCGCGGAGCGCGTCGTCGTGATAGTAGTTTGCGGCGAGGCCGGCGTAGAAGATTGCGAGGCCGGCGGCGAACTGCAGCTTGGGGAAGGAGCTGAGCTGCGCGTCCCACGCGGCCTGGGTGGTCGGGCCGTATGCGGCGAGCCACGCGCCGATGCAGGTGCCATTGACGACTTGGAAGGAAAATGCGGAGGCCCAGATGGCGATGTGCATCGGCGACATGGACGGCTGCAGGATGGGGAAGAGCAGCGCGCGGTAGGTGTAGTGGATCACGAAGAGGCTCCCTAGCACCTTGTTCTGCCACGGCAGCTCGGTGATGCCGTACTGCGCAGGTAGGGTGTTCATCGTGTACAGCAGGGAGAGAAAACCGGGGGCTTCCATCGTCATCCAGCCAATGCGTCCCGGCAGATTGAAACGGCTGTTAACCGATGTCTTTCCCATGCCATACCAGGACACGGTCCATTGAACAGATACGAACTACGCGGTGGTGTTGGTGAGTGGAAATTTCGTAAGAGATGAAGGGGACTTACAACGGGGAACAACGTCCAGAATTTGATGACGAGGTCATAGTTCTCCCGGCTGGGCGGGTACCAGTTGGGGACAAGTCCAGTCGTCATGTTTGCGGTGTTGTTGGTGGCTTTTGTTGAAGCAATTCTCAGGTATGACAACCGCTCCGAGATGAAGGGATGATGAAATTCAATGCTCTCTTTCTTCTGTGCGATTATGACCTCGACGAGAGACAGGATTCCCGAGGCAGCGGTGAAAGTGGGAGGGCGACGGAGTGGTGTCGCGTCCTGCAGCTTCGTTAAGAACCAACAATGGTACTAACAACCAACTTGCGAACGGACAGCTTACTTGCAGCACGGCACCGATAACTACGCCGCCTGCAACGATGCTTCTCTCGTAGAAACAGCGCCGTTAGAAACTAGAAAGGTGGCAAACCGACAAGGCCACACCTGGAAAAGTATGAAGGCAAGAGAAAAAACGAAGTAAAGTCGGGCCTTCCCTCGCGGTAATGTTAACTGTTGGTGACCACCCTGGCCCGTGATGCTTTGGCTGGTACGGGACGCTCTCGAGGTGTCATCCGTTGTCGCCCCAGCAAATGATGTCAACGGAGGAGCCCAGCGAGGTGCACGGAAGCTGCCGCTAAAACGACAAAACATCCATCCATCTGATCCCCCATTTCACAGGCCGCAGCCAACCAAAGCGCTTCCCGTACCTCTGAAATGCAAATCGTTTGGCGGGGGTAGCAGCCAGGGCTAGTGACTAGGATGATGGAGAAGACGCACTGCTGCCAACCTGCCTGCACCCACATCCCATTGGGCGGCTTCTCCAAAAATCTAATTTGAACCTCACTTCCCTGCGATCCAACCGCATCTAACAAGCCATCTCGATCGCGATTGCATCCCCGCTTTCCTGCTATTCCGATCATGGATCGACTCGCGAAATGCACAACAAATAGATCATCCTACACAAGCTCTATTCCTCCATCCAAGTACAATAAAAGTGTAACTACTTAGGTTCCCTTTTCTAGCTGCCAAGGTAACCAAGTCAAAACAATGCCTATGTATCCATGCCATGCCATCCGTCCCAAGTAAACCATTTCCCAGGAGCATCGCATTCACTCATGCATTCATCACTCCAATCATCAATGCCTTTTCGCCATCTGGTATGTATTCCGGCCTCATCACATCACAACACAATCCCTATCTTTTCCGACGCCGACCGCCTGTGCAGGCGGCACGCCTGGTCTCAGTCTCGGCCCTGAAGGACCCGGACCATGGCCCTGGCCCGGATACCTCCTACCGGTCAACGGCGGCGGTACCGATCCCGGTGGCCCCTGGGCGTTTCCACCAGCGCTTGCCCCTGCCGGCGGCGGTGCATCGTCAGCGACAGGCGCACTCGAGGGATGACTCGGATGCCCTGTCGGGGGGACATACGGCGTCTGCTTCGCTGCCTGCTCGTAGCTCGGCGGAGCGTCGTCCAGTCCCTCGTCGGCTGCGCGGGTGACAGTCGGGGCTCGAGGGGGAATCAACGACCGGACCGTTTGACCCGTCGGTCTTATCCCCATCCGTCGCAGGTCGGCAGGTGTTGTCACCGGAACGTTGTTAACCGTATTCGAACTACGGCGGTTAGGAGTAGGCGGGGCCGTAGATGCCAGGGATGCCTGAGAACCGCCTCGGCCGGTATTACCTCCGCGCCTGGCAGTAGTGGGTGCAATGCCTCCCTGAGCGCCACCGCGGCCGACACCGGAAGCCGGGGTGCGAGCCTGCTGTTCGATAAACTGCTCAGACAGCATGCTCTCTCTTCGTCGGCGTTCCTGCTCGTTACGATGGCGCTCGTCTTCTTCTTCCTGAAGCTGAAGAGCAAGTGCGAGATCGCGGTCCTCTTGCTCATGTCCTGGGGACAGCGGGGTTTCGTCGGGTTCGCTTTGTCCTGGCTGTGAAGACTGATTGCGCCCCCTTCGACCTTGAACTTGCGTCCAGCCGTCACCACTGCCATTGCGGGACGAATCCTGGTAGCTTCCCGACCGCCGATGTCGATGCTCATGAGGAGCGCCGCCCACGAGGCGGAAATCGCCAGAAAAGAACTCGGCCCGCTCTCCATTGACGTCGACTAACGACTCCCATACGACCTCCGCATGGCCGGCATAGCCAGCATCCGTGACCAACGTCAGTAACTCGTGCGTCTGGGGGTGTTTGTAGAGCGTTGAGAAGTGGTCGTTACGGAACAAAATTGCAACTGAGCCGGGCATCATCGACTTCCGAATAACTTCGAGACCCCATTTTGTGAGCTGCGTTGCAGATATGCTGAGAAACGATTTGATGGTCAGGACGTCTTGGTATATTTGCTGCTCCTCCTCTGTGAGGCCCTCGTGCTGGGAGCTGCTCAACTTCTCCTCCAACTCTTCTTCTCGGAAAAGCAAGTTCTGCGCATCTTCGTACGACGCTGCCTGTCGCATGAAGGAGTCGTAGACTGGGTCATCCCTAGCGGGTATCCAGCCATGAATGAGAGGGATAGCAAAAGTGGCATACAGCCCCATCTCCCTTGTATGTTCGAATGTACCCGGGATGAGGTCTCCTCGTTCTGTAGGGTGCAGGTGTGTGAGCGAGGTGCGCTTGAACGCAGTGACAATTTCAGGAGTCGGAATGAAACGCGGGTTGACATTCATGCCGGTGTGTAGACCTTTGAGAAAATTGTAGAGCTCCGTGACATCCGGCAAAGCAATGTCGGCTCTCGTCCGCCTCTCCGACATGAGCTCGTCAAATACCGCATTGAGGAGAAGACCCAGGCTCACGTGCTCCCGCGACCGAAGCGTTTCCACTAATGCTGTGTTTTGCTTATCCGCCGGCGTCGTGAGGACCAGCGCATTGACGAGGGCAACGAGTGGACAAGGCCCGTTGGCATTCTGAACGAGGATCGGGGATGTCCTTGGATTCTTCGCAGCAGTCACGTCATACCAGTTGATGTTCTTGATCTGGTACGTCTCGGACTTATCCACGGGTCGTGGAGGTTGCGGAGGTGGTGCCCCTTCCTGTGACTTTCTCGGTGGTAGCTCTGGCGGTTCGCCCTCTGGGTTCTTCGCCTTTGACTGCGTGCCCTGTTGAGCCTCTTGGTCGCCGTGTATGAACTTATCCCACGCCGTCTGCTTCGTAGGAGGCTCTGTTGGTTCCACGTCAATCAAGTTCCAGTCATCACCGGTACTCGAAGGTCCGGCATCTAAAACCTGTGGAGGCTTCGCAGGAGCCTTGCCCTTGTTGACATTCCCAAGGTCATCCCAAGCATGAGGGTCCTCCAGGGCGTATTCCCCGGGCCCTGGAGCAAGTGGTGCGGCTAGCGATGCTTTCCTAGACCCCTCATCCTCCCAGCCAGCGGAGCCCGTATCAGAGGGGAGCGACAAAAGTGCCGGTGAGCTAGATGTCGGCCCCGGGGTCGTTTGCCTCGACGGCTTTGCTGAATCCCATACGTCATCTCGTATCTCCTGATCCAAGGCACCAGGAACCGGGGGTATATGGGCCTGGGGCTGCTGTTCCTCCTCTAGCGCTGGTTGCCAAGGGTTGTTACTCGATTCGCTTACGCTGAGTTGCGAGAAAGACGCGGTGGGGACAGACGATATAGGTGGCGTATTGGTAGGTTGGAGCAGCTCGTTCTCGCCAGCGGATATGGATTTTTTGAACGGGTTTGTCTCTGTTCGCTTGCCTCCAGGCCTCAGGACTGTAGGGACTTGAAGCATGTCCTTATCATCTTCGGCCCCGGCTTCCGGCGCAGCATCTGTTGTTCGGCCGCTCCCGGGTCTCAGTACTGTCGGCACCCGATTGACCTCTCCGCTTGTTGGGTCCGAATCGGCCCAGACGTTTCCCTCCTCCAGGTCAGAGTACTTGGAGCTTGTGGCAGAGCCGGGCCTTAGAGCAGCCGGTACTGCTTCGGGCGCAGGGTCTGGGTTGCCTTGTTGCTGCTGCGCATCGGGCTCCCAGGCTTTATTGGGGCCGGGCTGTTGTTGGTTTGCCTGCATGCTTGCGTGCGATGCTGGGTCGATTGTGGCATTCTTGGGGAGCGGTTTGCGGGTAACCATCGTGCTCGGCGGGAATTACGGTTCGCGGCGATCCGTTGCGGGGCGCGAACGGAGGTTCTGGAGTGCGGGACGTCCGCGAGGCTTGTTTTGATTACCAGCTAATAACTCAATACTTGATTGCAGGACAGCAGCGAGGGGTTCTCGAGCTCCGAAAATAATCGAATTGAGTGAGCGACAGAGCCAAAGGGATTTCCGATGTCGAATCGTAGCAGTTGAGAGCCGCAGTATGGGCGTCGTGTTCCCTAACGAGCAGTCGTAGACAGTTGCGTCATCGGCGCACGATTATTGCTGGCAAGGCGCACCCAGGGCAATTTGGTAGGTGGTTGGTAAACAGCTTGAAGTGCAAGGTTGTGGAGGGGTAAATTGAGGTTGCAAGTTCGCCAGATTACTGCAACCTAGGTAGGTAGGGGAAAAGGGAAAAGCTGAGAAAATAAAATCAAGCTCAGGATCAGAAAGGAAGATGTGCCTGAATGTCATAAAGCTAGGTATGAATAGGAGCAAATGCCAGCGCAGGTGCTGTGGGAGCCGGTTCATACGCAGCAACAAGAGGCATCCCATGAGTGGAACAAAAGCACAGCTTGGCTGAACATCCCGGATGAATGTGGCTCGTCATCGACAAACCCCCTGCTCAAGCTGGGGAAGACAACGGCGGGCACGCGGGGTTGCCACAAACCAGGCCCAATCGGCCCAATCACGCAGGGGTTAGCGCCACAAGCGGACAGCAAAGGCCTCGTCAGCTTGTGAAAGAAGCAGGCAACAAGATTTGACACTGCCCTCTCGGGCCCTGCAATTGTTTTGTTTTGGCATCGAATGCAGCTCGCAGAAAATGCCAATTAGCATGTGGCCAGGCCTTGAGATTTTGCGGGAGCTTGCGCGTCTGGGGTTACGCTCTTTCGCTACCAGAATCTTTATCGTCCCATGCATGTTGCCCCTCCCCAGCCACATTGACGATCGTCACGAAAGGCTCTCAGAGTGCTCACATGCCTTTCTTGTTGAATGAATGCTTTCTGTCTGTATATATGCTGAACACTCCCCACGTAACACCAATTCGGCATGTCACCGTGGCGAGGTCAGTTCTTGCTATTACTGTGAACCAGCAACACTATCAATATATGACACGCTCGGTAAGATCTTGAGTCCTCCAGACATAGATACACAACACAGAGGGGCTGTTGCGTGTGCAGACACCTACAAAGTAGGCAACAGGGCCCTCTTGCCATAAACAAAAAAAGGGGCAACCGGCCGATGCTAATATGCAACCCATCCCAAACGCCTCGAAACCCTCAATACTAGGATCATCGCGCAATCTACCCACAGTAACCTCCTCCACACTAAATGTTTACCCCTATCTGCCAATCAGCGATTTCAGCCGAATGCAGTTCGGCATGTGGTAGGACTGGGCCACGGCCATCTTCTCCGGGTCCGGCCCGAACCATCCCCGTGCCGCCTCCGCCAATCGCTGCTGATGTGCTTGCTCATCCAGACATCTGGTGTTGAGCTCCTGTACCAACTTCGTTTCGGCCTGTTTGTCGAGACTTGATAGTTTGTGGTTGCTGTAGGATGACACCTCATCCTTATTCACATAGTATTTGTATCCGTAGTTCGGCATCGTGCGTTCCACCGAGAAATGTTTGGTTGGGCCGTCAAATGTCATATTAGGTCCCGCGGGTTCTGAACCTGAGAAGATCGACGACAATAGAGGGAAGATGAAGAGCAGCAGTACCGGCAGTAAGCCCATGATTGTACTGAACATGCTGGTCTCTTCCTCTTGCCCGGGATTCCGCGGCCGCGCCCTCGGTCTGGCGCCGCCAAACTGATGCACCCGGACGCCGGGTCCGCCGCCAAAGTTGAAAACGAACTGCGGTCCTGCATCGAATCCTGTCATGTCATGTTAGTTACGCAAATCAAAAGCAGCGGAAGAAACAGAATCACACGTACCTCCTCCGAACGGGCCGGTATTGAACCCGCCCCCGCCAAAGAACCGTGCAAACATCTCCTCTGGACTGATATCATCCTCCCACATACCGCCGCCCCCACCGGCTGGTCTCGCCGCGCCGCGATTGGCAAACCCGGAGAATGGATTCTGGGCCTGGGCGCTCTCGAAGCGGTTATCAGGGTCGGTGCCATACCGGTCAAACTTATCGCGCTTCTCCTTGTCGCCCAAGATGCTAAAGGCGCGTGACACCATCTTAAAAGCCTCGTCTGCGAACTCGTGGCCGTTCTTGTCCGGGTGTGTCAGCAGCGACTGCTTGCGATAGGCTTTCTTGACTTCGGCATCGGTGCATGACTTCTGGATCTCTAAAATCTCGTAGAAGGCCGTCGGTTTGCATGCGCGGATGCGCAGGACCGCCCGCTTCTGCTCAACTGTGTACTTCCGATCTTGGTTGCCTTGGTTGTGCTCCCGGTTGCGGGCGGCGCCGCCATTGGCGTTGGCCCCCGAGGAGGAAGCTTCAGGCATTGTGGTCCTCTAGTGATTATCGATTTGGGGGGAAGGGTCGATCGGGTGTGTAACAATGAGAAAACGTGTCGTCCTGGCAACGAAGGCGTCGCTGTTGGCGGAAAGATGCTCGAAGTCGCCGGCGGTGGTCCGTCAAGCAACGAAGCTTGGAATTATCGGCTGGAGAGTCACGAGGGTGGTTGAGAGAGGGGGGCGTAATTAAATCGCTGCGCTTGCCGCGACCGTTGCTAGCGAGTAAAGCAAAGCGATAATGTCTGCGCTGGTGCTAGGTTCTCGGCGACAAAGTCGTTGACGATTGCGCCTGCTTCCGCACCGATCGAAATCGTGGCTTTTTGGAGAAGAGAAAAAGCCGGTGATAAAAAGGGTCGATTTGAGCTTGAGGCCTGCGACAGAATGCCAAATTACAGTCACCGGAAAGTGGCGAAAACTCAAATACAGGGCGATGGTGTTGCTAGATGGTGTGTCGTGCTTCTCCCGTGAGCGAAAAGTGTCCTGTCGCTATTCCGCTGCCAGTGAGATCGATAGCGGCGATGGCGTCGAAACTGCGAAGAGCACACGCTGCCAGTCTCCGGCCCCGGTTCGGGGGTTGGCCCTTGCAGTCCAGAGACCAATTTGAGGGGGGTCTGTGCGTTTATTTTTCCCCCTGCCAGAAGGTGTCGCTGCGATAGTTCGTACGGCTTAGTCATGGCTAAAATTCCGCAGCCAAGACGACGTCACTCGACATGTGCTTCACAGCGGATTTTTGAGTGGTTGATGAAGGTGATCTCAAGCCGACTATCCATCCAAGACGCCAGAGCTGCCAATTCGTTTCAAATATAGGTGCTTATCACCATGGCTGGCCCAGATCCCTCAGATGAACCCAATTCAGGGATGTCGGCCCTCAAGACCTGGGGAAGTAGGTTCTCACCTCACGAGACTCCATCAGCTTCACGCTATGAGATGTGCACACACACACATCTCAACATACCACGCGATAAATAACCCGCGGTGAGCGATCACATGCTGACCTGCACCACAGGCTCCTCTCTGCCTCCCATGGGCCTCGCAACGCTCATCACAGCACTGCACTACCGGCCCTTCCAAGTGCTACCCATGCTCTTCACTCCGGTACTCGTCTTCAGCAGCTATCTCAGCGTTGCCGGGTTCAAGATAGACAGCGCGGGTATTACAGCAGTCTGGAGTGGCATGTACGTGCTTCTCGCCGCGCGCCGACGGCCTGCTCTGCTACGCAAAAAGCTCGGGGTCCCCAAGATCGGAATCCGCAGCATCGTCCAGCTCAGTGCACAGGGTCTCGGAGCCGCAAACTGCATCGCAGGCGGCTACACCTACTTCTGTGGGGACCGCAAAGCCGAGGAGCAAGAGCGGAGGGAGATGAACAAATGGGGAATGTATAAAGATGACGAGTAATAGTCTACAACTACGACAGGCAAAGGCAAACATCGGGTCGGCGTCTCGGGTTTTATTTATTTGTCTAGAGGGCATTGCCCATCGCTCGCTCTTGTCTAGATCTGTACAACACATTGGTGAACCATCCTGTTCTCCCGAATCTAGTGCTGATGCCTGTACGCCAACTGCCGATGCACCACGGACGGTGCTCGTACTATACAGAATGAACGCTTGGACAACTTAGTGTATAAAAGCAGACTGCCGCCAGAAAAGAAAATACAACTAGCAAAGTAAACTCCAGGAGACCGCTCAGCGCTTGATAGTCTCCGTTCAAGGCCCCTTCCTGTTTTCTATCCCGATTTGATGCGAAGTGGGTAAGAATGCAGCCAGCCAGCAATGATCGAGTGCCGGATCATTGTACAGAACTCTTCTTGCAACTCGGTGGCTGACGAATAACAAGTTTCCCGTCTTTGGAATCCATCTTATGCTACAATCCCATTTGTACGCCAAGGGTGATGAAATACCGAACCAACCCAAAGGAGAAATACCTCGCAGCAATACATTCCCAACGAAATATGAGCTGTAGATCAGTATATACTGTACACGAGCGAAAAGGGGAAACGGAAACAAAGGGAATAGTAGACCGTCGTCTCCTGTTGGAATCGCCCTCTTCATTTGATGAGTTTCCGTTTCGGCGCCTCGGCCATCTTCGCGCCCGAGAAGAGCCAGATGAAGAGGACGATCACAGCGAACATTGTCGCCCGGATGAAGTTGCGTGTTCTGAATTGCCAGCCGCCGTCCTTGAAAAGATTCGAAATCTCAGCAAGCTCGAAGCTGGTGATATACTTAATATCGCATTCCCGGATTTTTGGCTCGGCGAAATCCTTGTATTCTTGGAGGACATGGCCCAAATCCCAGCCAGAGACTTTTCGAACCACTGCTACCACACATCCAGTTCGATGCTAGAGCGGCGTTAGCCTACATGGTTTCTCACGGATTGGTAATGAGGAATTCAGGTGCGTACTCGGCCGTGGTTGCAGTGCATCAAGAGGGGATGGTTCTGACGGTCAAGGACAAGCCTCAAAATGGATTTCATGGTTTTGATCGGGATCTTCTCCTTCTTGGTGCCCTTCATGTCGAAGACGTGGTGTTTAATACCGTTCTTGCTGATAAATGTTGCGTATCCTGCAGGGAATTCCTTTTGCACCAGTGTTCTAGAGCATATCGTCAGCAAAACTCGCGTCAAAAGCGAACTGAAAGCCTTACACAACGGTCCTCAGCTTCAATGACTCTACAAATGAATAGTCTTGCACTTGGGGGAAACTGCTGCGGTAGACACCCGGTACCACGACTCCAAAATTCAATGGCCGACCAGCGGCGGGGAGGATCTCGTCGCCGGGACTTGCGAACGCGGTATACTCCTGGACAGATCCGAAAATCTCCATAGCCCCAGGATAAGCTCCCTTGGCTTCCTGGCTAGGTCTTTCTGATAGAGCGATGTCCATCGTTTGATCCACCCTCACAGCAGAGATCGAAGGCGAGACCTCAATGCTTGTCTGGCGGCTCGACTGGCTGGATACGGTCGTTTGGCTGGTCGAGGTAGACAGCGAATTCTTCATTGTCATAGAGTCGGCAGCGTCTTCGTAACCGGATCCCCTTTTCGATTGCTGCCGAGAGCTGTCCATCTCCTTCTCGTCCTCGTCTTCAACATATGTCCTCGCACTCCGTTTGGAGACGGCCTTGATGCCGACTGCCATTGCAATCCACGACTGGAACGCTTCTGAAAGCACCATGAGAGGTTCCGGGCGTCCCGCTGTTGAAAACTAAGCTTTTGTGGGGGTCGAGCGGATGCGAGTGGAGGTCGGCTACACACAAGCAGATCGATGAATGCTGGGCGGAGCAGCGAGGTAAATAGCGTCGGGAGTGGAAACAAGCGAGACGGAGCGAAGGCTCGGGTTTATTTTGGCAAGTTCGGAAGCCGGGGAGTTGAGTAATATGGGTTCTGTGTCCGGCAGACGAGAAGAGGCAAGCCTGTCGGGGCGTTGAGTCCCCGAGCACCTCTCTGTTGAGGCCGAACAACTACTTTCGTTTTCCCATTTTGATGATTCCCAGGAGAGAGAAAATCGATTGAGTAGGACGACGCAAATAGGGGATTCCCGAGCGCGCGCGAGCAGACGGAGGACGACTGGCCAGGCTGGTGGGATGATGTTGGACGGGGGTTGGTTTTGGTTGGGTGAAGGGAAGGGAGGACGAGTGTCGTGTGAAAGAACAGGTGAGGCTGAATAAGTGTGGGATTGTGGGGGAGCTTTACAAGGTTACAGCATAACATGTGGAGCCAGCAAAGTTGCCAACCTCTTCGAGAAAAGCGCGCCACTTGATCAGGTTACTGTTTATGTAGCAATCAGAGCGTTTCGGCGCTGGCCGTTCTAAGGTAGTATAGTCTGCTGGGCGGGCTGCCCTGTCAGCGACCGCGTTGGAAAAAGAGATGATCTTTTGCCACCGTCGCTTGGTTGGCCGCTTGGCTGTTTTGGCCGGCGGGGGGTCGTTCAAGGTCGACTGAGGGGTCGCAGAGACGAAGAGACCCTGCAAACCCCCCTCGTCCTTTGATGGCAGGCTCGTAATTACGGAACACGGGCGGAACCTGCCAGGGCGGGCGTCTGACGTATCTCATTACACGGCTCCCGAGCACGCCGAGCTCTCCAAGCCGGTTCTCCGTCGACATTGGAGTTATTCAGCTTAGCAAGCGTTCCGCAAGCAAATATGGGTCCATCGGGCAAACCGTCACACTTTGCCTACGGCTGAGCCGTCCAACGGAAAATACCTGACGACGAACCACTTTACACGGTCACGCGACTGGCCCCAGCCGTGTGCTTGGCGCACCTTCAGCAGCTTGGCATCAAATTACCGGGTCCGGGAGAGGCTTCGAGCAAAAGCAACGCCGCGATGACCGCCAACCTCACGTTACGGGTTTCTGCCCGCTGTCTTCAGTAATCTCACCCGGTTGGTCGTGCAAGTCCCATGTCCGCGCACAGATTTCGCATCGGTCTGACGAAGCACGGAGATCACAGACACGGGATCTGCACTGCGACAACCGCCAGACTGGAGATCGGCGCTGGGGCTGGGCTGTGTTGAAACAATTCTCTACTCGGAGGATTCCATTCGCATGTCAAACACTGGCGCGTCTTGGTGTGAAGCAGTCGGAACTTCAACTTCGCTTTGCAAGAAATCGGGTATTCCTGCCGTTGCATAGAAAACTTGGTGCCTCACTAAAGTCGTATCTAGCAGAATCTCGATCTGTGTTTTCCCCATCGGCTGGAGGGTTTCGCTCAGCATGGTTACCTACCGAAACTACCGAACGCTAGGCAAGACTCAACAACCCCAACCTTCGGCAAGAAACTTGATTCGCCCGCCGGGGTCGTCCGTGCGACTGAGGCATTCGACAGCGCTTTGACAAACGCGCCATCCCCAGGATTTCATCCCTTCTATTGTACTTCCTGGAAGGTTTCTCTGACATCTCCAGTTTTCGCATGGAGGAGAGAGACGCTTTTTGGCCTGGGCCTGCCATCGAAGAGCAGGAGGCCTGTTTAGAATAGGAGATGGCCCATAACAAGACAAACTATGGGCTGCTTGACAGTAAGACGCCGTCTTCTGCTCTGGCTGAGGGGACCCTTCTTTTGGCCCGAGCCTTTGTATCCGTACATCAGGTAACGTTCGGACTTGTCAACGAAGCACTCCGTTCGCGTTCTTTGAGTAGGACTGTCCATTCTTGCTGCATAAATATGGGAAAATTACGGGGAGGGGTCCAGAAGATATTGATCCTCGTGCTTCTCTCAGGCAGCCTCGGACTCGTATCGGGATTTTGTCGTTTGGCGGCAGGTAAGCAGGTAATGTTGCAGATCTTTGGGGGTCTTGGACAACGTTTCAAGGCCTAGAACTCTTAGCAGGCAAGCTCGCCAGCGGCGGAAGCTTATTTGATCGATGGTGGGGTAGATTGCCGACCGCTGGGCATTCATTCATCAGACAACCTACGGAGTACATTTCAACACAGCTTCGCATCATAAAATACCAGCGGGTCGAGATGCTTGAGAGTTGCCGCTCAACGTTATACGTAAAATCATACCAACCATGCAGTCATTCTGAGAACCTTGTTAGCAGCTGTTGCTAGCCAATCCCCCCTACTCAACGGACGATGGACGGACCGACCCCTCGATGGAGGGGAAAGAGATGGTCTTGAATCACGCCAATCAGAAATGAGCCTTCAGGCATGCTGTCAAGCCGGACGCAGGACGGGATAAGACTTGAGATAATCCAGCTAGTTCCACTGGCCATTCAGATCCCAGGCAGCCCCGACATACACGGCATCGTGCGCAGCGGTGTTTTTCTAGCTGCTGGAAGCTGGTGGTCGGCGAGTGGGTGAGGGGATTGGGCTTCAGGCCCCTAGCTTGGTCCCCAGCTTTCGCTTCATCCCATAGTACTTTACGCAGGCGGGCCATAAGCTTCACCGTTTTGCTGCGGTGAAACCATTCACTCGCCTTGCCCTTGCTTTGTTCTTTTTCTTGGCTCCCAACGTCGGCTTCTTGGGCACATAAATAGCTGTGTTTGCCTCTGCAAACAAGTCCCGATCTTGTCGCTACCCTACAGCATACTACGTTGCTGGACAAAGTCAAGAGGCCTGAATTGCCAACATGTCGTTCAGCTTTTCACGCAAGTTCAGCATCAACCGGAACACGGGCGTCCCCCGGCCGTGTCGCCGCTTTTCCATCGGGGAGCCAAGCCTCAATGGTATGAACTCAGCCCAGTATATTCGCCCATTATACAAGCACTTGACTAACCAATCTCTCCGCTGCGCCTGATAGAGGCGTCGAGCAAGATCCATCGCCAGTTCCGGGCTGCCCATGAGGGTCATCTCCCCCACGCTGGACTTGATGCTACCAGAGCATCGACCGGTGTTGTCTGGTGCACTGAGCGGGCTGGAGAGCATGGCTTCTTCGATGAGCACGACAAGTGGGCTAACCTAGGACAGGGTGCTCCTGAGGTACGAGACCCATACTTGCTTCCACAGGGCGAAAATGACACTCTAATAACGCCCGGTGATCCAGGTTGAGGATGATATCAAGGGATGCTTCCCCCGCCCGACGCACCTCGATCTCAATGTTGATTCACGGGAGTATGGTCCGACTGCCGGGATCAAGCCCCTGCGAGAGGCCGTGGCCCATCTCTACAACGAGATGCATCGCCAAGGCAAGGATAGCAAGTACACGTGGGAAAACGTGGCCATCGTCCCAGGTGGCCGCGCCGGTTTGATTCGCATCGCTGCGGTGCTGAACAACGCCTATGTCGGATTTTTTATCCCCGACTACACCGGTATGAGTTGACAACCCCCGACCGGCCATGCTCGCAAGCTGACCCTCGATCAGCGTACAATGAGATGCTGTCCCTCTTCAAGAACTTTGCAGCCATCCCGATCCCTCTTGCGGAAGAGGATGACTACCATATCCACCCGAATAAGATCGCCGAAGAGATTGCCCGTGGAACAGGTGTGATCATCACGTCCAACCCTCGCAACCCTACCGGCCGCGTCGTGGCAAACCCAGAGCTGGCTGAGATTCAGGACATCTGCCGGGAGCGTGCCACGCTCGTCAGCGACGAGTTCTACAGCGGTTATAACTACACCTCAGACTGCGATGGCTCGACCATCAGCGCTGCTGTAGGCTACCCTCTCTGAAGCAGGTACCGTGCACTGCGAGTGCTAACACAATCACAATAGGAAAATGTGATCGATGTCGACGAGGATGACGTGCTCATCATCGATGGCCTCACCAAGCGCTTCCGACTTCCCGGCTGGCGCGTGGCGTGGATCATCGGACCCAAAGAATTTATCAAGGCGTTCGTCTTACATCCTCCCACTGCATCTCCCGATGGAAAGCTGGAAGCTAACCTGCCACCTACAGCATTGGCTCCTGCGGTTCCTACCTCGATGGTGGTACCAACGTCCCTTTCCAAGAGGCTGCCATCCCCATGCTTGAGCCTGAGCTAGTCAAGAAGGAGATGATTGCTCTTCAACACCACTTCCGGGATAAGCGTGATTATGTGGTCAGCCGTCTACGTTCGATGGGTTTCACCATCAAGCTCGTCCCTGACTCGACATTCGTACGCACTCATAGAGCCAGTTACACCTTGCCCTAGCTAGATTTCTAACATTCACAACAGTACCTGTGGCTCAATCTGGAGGGTCTCCCGGGCCCGATCTCGGACGGCCTCAACTTCTTCCAGGCCTGTCTCGAAGAGAAGGTCATTGTGGTTCCCGGCATTTTCTTCGACCTCAACCCGGCCCGGCGCAGGGACTTGTTCGATAGCCCATGCCATCATTTTATCCGTTTCTCCTACGGCCCGAAGATGGAGACGCTTGTGAGGGGCTGTGACGGTATTGAGAGGGTGGTGAAGAAGTAAGTTTCTGAATGACGTTGTGCCGTCTCCCCGAGGACCGAACTGACGAGACCACAGGTTCAGAGACCTTGAGAAGCGTGGAGGCCCGGCGGCATCTGGACCTGAGGGCACGTCCGGCTCAGTTGGTATTCTAGGAGGGTCCTAAGGCGATATTGTAGGTGGGGGAACAAGATCATTTCTGTCTGTCAACCCTGTAGTCTTACAGCAGCGCTGAGGGCAGGTAGATTGTGGGAGGTAGAGAAAACGCAGAGATACTTGTTCGGCACACGGCGCAGCGAGTCTCGTCTGCTAGGTAGCGTGTCCTCAGCCACAAGATCAACAGGCGGGTTTAGCTCAGTTGGGAGAGCGTCAGACTGAAGCACCTCACTTCACTTGTGAAGCAAACTTCATCCACTACATCTGAAGGTCGTGTGTTCAATCCACACAAACCGCATGTCCCTTTCTTTTTGTTGTTTTTTTGCCCATCAACTGGCCTGGGAGGGTGATCCTGGTTCATTGTGCCTCTCTGTGGAGCCTGAGCGACGAAGACTCCATGGGGACCCTCCGGCTCAGCTGGCCCGTCGATTCGAGTCATGATGACTATCCACAAAATATCAACAAGCGGGTTTAGCTCAGATGGGAGAGCGTCAGACTGAAGTCTCACTTCATTCCAATACATCTGTATATCTGAAGGTCATGTGTTCGATCCACATAAACCGCAACGCTTTCTTTTTGCCCCTGGCTGACCTCTTAATATAATTATTTGTGGGACATCTGCGTGCGGAGGCTGTTGGGCAAGGCTTTTACGGATGTCTGAGCGATGTGGAGAGCGAGGCTGTTGTTTGGACAACACGGGAAGATTCTATCGACAGACGGCGAGAAGTTGTCAGTTTAGATCCTTTCTTTGTTTTGGCAATCGCTCGATTTTGGGGCCTATTGATAAGTTTATCGCCCTGTGGTGAAGAGTAAACAAACGGTACTTTTGTGTCCTTGGTTCTTGGCGGTAGAAATTCCCGGCTGTGTTGAGTTCCAGTACTGGAGAGGATTGTGTAGGACATGGTTGCTTCACCTCTCTAATTTGATGGGTGTCTTGAAATCATCCATAATGACCTATAAGCCCCATCAGACGCGGAGAAAGAAAAGGGGTCAAAAGGGTGAATCTCTGAGTTCTGGCTTCTCAGAGCGCCGGAGACAACAGACGGAGAGAAACCGAGTCCAGTCAGAGGCAGAGCAGGGTCAACCTGAAAAGGCTAGGGTGCCAATAAACGGCGCCAGGGACGCTGACCGAGGTACCTGGTATGAGGCAGATGTCAGGGGGCCCCGGGGCTTCTGTTGACTCCTTTGCGGCTCCCCCACAAGGCTGTCTGGGCCTGAACCAGCATCTTCAGCTGACACAGGCGACCAAGACCATCGGCACGGCGCTCCTTCGGCATAGGATGAAGCGACGAGGGTAGATGGGGGTACAGTGAGACGTGCTCACCGGCGCGTTTGTGCCGGCTGGTTCCATCAACTGCTCCATATGGCAGCTCCGTGGGGGAGTTGAAGATCTCCGGCGAGGCAAGTGGTATGCCCGCGGGATGAAGACCGTCTAAACCGGCAAAAGAGTGAGTGGCGACTGCAGTATTGACACATTGTTTTCAAGGGGTGATGCGGAAGAGTTGTAGGCTCCATCTGGTGACAGCTGCGCATACCCGGCCAGCTAGGCGACGTGGCTGGCTATCGTCGGGCTTCGAGAGCGAGGGATGAAGGACCGGTCTGCGATGGTCTGGACCGAGTGGTCGGGCTTCTTTGGGAGCTGTTACGTTATTGTTCCTGGGTACTATGCGGGTTGTGCTCTCGGTTGTCCGCTCCCGCGTGGGTGAGGCGGAAGGGGGGGGGCGTGTTGGTTGCGATGGCACAATTCTGACTGCTGATGGCATGGCCGGGTACGGGTTACAGTATGGCTCCACGCAGAGCGGTAGGCGCCGAAGCTTAAACAAACCCACCTGCCTGTGCTGGAAGGATGCAGAGTGGCACGAATAGGGGCGTTGGTGCAGTGGGCCGTTTGCTAGTGTCTCCTGCTGCATCTGTGAGGCCGATGTTGGTATGCTATGTGCAATGACAACATGGAGGTGGGTTTGGGACGTCTCAAGAAAAAGATGGCGAGTTGTCGGATAAAGACATTTCCAAGTTGTGTTGGCATCGAGTGTCGAGCTCCCACGGGGCTCACCTTGATTGTTGACGGGAAAGAGCGAGTGAAGGATAGCCTTGCAAACACCAATGAAAAGCTGGGGAAATTTCTAGACCCTTCCAAACCAAATGCTTCAACCACCTTCAATACGAACCTAAGATAAAAACACCAAGCCAGCTTCCATGCCAGAGAGTGTCTTGCCCAAATAACCATAGTGAAGAGCGGAAGAAGTCAACTGGAAGAAAAAAAACTTCACCGTCCCAACCTCCATCCGGCCAAGCCATCACGCAATCCCGCAGCGCGCAACACCAAAAAAAGTACACACAGACACCAGCAACAACAACACCTCTCTTCCCCGCGTTCTCGATCCGATCACCAACTAGGATCAAGCCCCGATCTCACCTGCCGCAAACCATTTCCAACCTCCGCACTGAGTGCTCTCCACAAGAACTCTATCCGGACGAATCATCACTTGCGTTCGCGCTCCCACCACCTGGAGGAAAGGCCAACGTCAAACCAAAAACCGATTCCCCCAGACGCAGCCGCGTGTATGACCCCCACCGGCTTCATTTACCGTTCCGCTGGACCAGCAACAGCAGCGATCCGCCACCACATTCAGCAGCACTTCCAACGCCGCACCACAGGATTTCGTCACTACTCTCACTCCCCGTCCCATCAGCAGCATATGATGATCCCCGCACGCAGCACCGCGACAGAAGCAACCGCGGCCTCCGCAGCGAGCACGTCACCGGGCCCCGGAAGCTCATCATCCACCGCGTACCCAGCCGGCGCCCAGCAGCACCAGGCTGAAGCCCCTGCGCCGGCCGCCCACGATCGGCTTGATCCAACGGTTGAGGATGATGTCCCAGCAGCAGCATCGGAGGCAGAAACCTCAGCATCGCCGGCGACAGGAACTGTAGGTGCCTTGCCCGCCTTACCGGCGCTGCCCGCCCCCAGTGGTGATGAGGGAAGCACGGTGGTCGAGATCAATGGCACCGCAGTGGCGCTGGATCGCCTCGGTCCCATGGTCATTGGTCGGGATGGAACAGTCTCGCGCATCTCCAACTGGGCCGAGATGGCAGACATTGAGCGCAAGAACACGCTACGCATTCTAGGGAAGAGGAACCAGTTGAGACTTGCAAATCTTCGGGGAGAGGATGCGCCAGCTTCTTCTGCTTCAAAGACAGAGTAGTAGAACCACTATGTGATTGATTATTGGGTTGAGGCCATCTTTTTTGGACGTTTCTCGCTGTACAAGGCTAGGACTGCTCGAAGAGTAGTGACAATATAGACAGCAAAATAAACACAAAAATGGAAATACAACATCAGGGCATCCGCCAGAAAGGAAGCTCGCCTCTCCCGAGCACAGAAAAACTCATTCCATCATGAGCTATTGCGTCGTGGAGTCATCGACGTGCATTAACTTTCTTCGTCTCCCTGCTCCCATCCCCTGATCCCTCCAACCACCTATTTCCCCTGCTCCGCCAGAGAATCAACTGGACTTTATCCCATCCGAGATTCATGTTTCGCCGTAAAAAGCATTCAAAATCAGAGTTACCGCCGCTCACTCACACAAAACGCCCAATCGATGATGGTATATATTCCACGGCCCCAGTCCGAGCCCCCTTCTGTCGCCGCCTTGCTTGACCCCAGAAGCCTCAGTCATTCCGTGATATCGACTTGCTGTCCGAATCATCGGCGGCTGTGCTAGAACCAGAACCAGAGGAGGCGCTGTCGCTGTCTTTTGTCTTGCTGTTGTCGCGGCTAACTCCTGTCTTGATCCCCTGGGCAGAAAACTCCTTCAGCAGCTTCTTCAGGATGTCGTCCTTCCCGCCGTGCTTCTCCGTCACCAAGCTTTTCAGCCACTTGTTTTCCGTCTCGAGTGCCGAAATTCGATTCTCTAATGCGGTGACCTTGTCCGTCATCTCCTTGGCCGACTTTTCGAGGGCCTGTTCGCGCTGCTTCTTTTTAATGCGGAAGCGAGCGCTGGCGGCGGTATTGCGTTTCCGCTTGTCCTCCTCGGCGGCCAGACGTGATGCATCCTCGAAGCTCAACATGCGATTTGGGGGGCTAATGAGCTCAGCTTTGCGTTTCTCACCCCCTATCCGGGGGGAAGAAGGTACATACCCTGGCTGGTGCTGAGAGACGGGCGGCGGATAGGCGGTCTGAGGATTGGGTTGAATAGGCTGCAGGTTCCCTAGGCTCTCCGGGAAAGACGGGATGGTGGGCGAAGTGTAGGTGCTGCCAAAGTCCCCAAAACTAAAGTCGCCTGGAGCCATCGTGCCATGGTCAGTATGCAGAACAAAACGAGTTACAGTCAAAGAGGCATCGCGAATCCAAGGCAGATAGAAGGGAAAGCCGGTGCCAGAGCCAGAACGGCAGCGTCGCCAATGAAAAGGAAGGAGGCCCGGGCGGATTGAGCCAAATGCAAGGCGTCTCGGAATAGCCACTGTTGATGGCCCATGGTCGATGGTGCAATATCCAGCAAGTCACGGGGAATGACACCATCTCGGGAACGTCGATCATTTGTCAGCGCCAGACAGGGCGCATACAACCACGCCCGGGGAGCTCGTGCTTGCAACGGCACACCCTCAAAGCCGAGCCCTCCCCAATCAAGAGGGAGGCCCAGGCATGGGGGTCAGTCAGGCCTGAGAGCAATGGGTGTGGGGCAGCTTGTCCACAGCCCACCCGATCCGCGATAAGGGAAACGCTCCCCTTTGGTGGGCGCACACTGGCGCCTTGCGGTCACATTCCCGACTGTTGGAGTTCGGTGCTTCTCTCCGCAGGCACTTGCCCCGGTTGGTATCCCCATTTCCAGGGTTCAGCGATGACGACTTTGACTTTGAGTGACAGCTGTGCGACCCATTGCCGGGGCGAGACTGAAGTTGGGAAAAAGACCTCAGGTGTGCGAAGACAGAAGATGCTCAAAGGGAAAACAGTCAAATATAAAACGGAACAAGAAATAAAAAGCCCCCCCCCCCGAAAAGCCGAAGCAACTTACCGGACATAAAGTCAATGTTTGAGGAGAAGTCCTCGAGGAGTGGGTCGGTGGGTGTGACATCTTCGGCTGGTGAAACCGTCTCCGGCTTCACGGGCGGCGCTTGGTAGTCGGTGTTCTGGCCAGTCTCAAAATCGATGAATTGCGTGTTTGTGAAGAGTGCGAGGTCCTTGGCGAGCTCGTCGTCCGTGAGAAACGTTTCCTCCACGGCAGACTCCTGCACGTTCAGGTTGCGCAGGTACTGGGAGACATTGACTCCCCTCCGGTTGGTGTATGACATGATGTCTTGCTGCAAACTGTGATGTCCCGGGCAGGCGATGCGTAAATCTCCAAAACTCGTCCCGTTGGGTAGCCTTGAGGGTTAAAAGTTGGAAACCCTCGTGGTGGAATTCCAGGGGCCGTATATGTGCCTGGTTCGTGTTTCTTTGTCGTTGTGTCCGGCCTGCGACTGGTGGCGAGGTGAGAAGAGGGCGCTGAAAGCGCTGGACAAAGGCCGGGCGGGGGTGTCGTTGTGGTGGGCCTGGCTCTTGAGGCGGCACTGGTGGACGGTTCGGTCTCCGGCTTTCTTTCACAATCCCCACAAACCAAGTCAGCGGTGAGAGGGCGTCACCGTCACTCAAAATCTCAGCGTTAGATGACTTTCCTTCTCTTAATGGCGCAGGGAAACCAGTTGGCGGCGACCGAGGTGTTTTGTCCTTGGGATGTTGAAGGTGTGAGGAAGAGAAGGGCAAGCCGAGTCTGGGTCTCGTGGAGGTCAAAGGCTCATCGGATGGTGGTCCAGCGAGCATCCGATGGAGCTATTAGTCAGAGGGGATGGATCCCGCGCTCGGGAGAATTCAGAAATTGCCCCTCTCCATCACCAGCCCGGCTCACAGCAGCGGCTGCGCTCCAATAGAAACAAAGGACGTGGCCCTAGACCGATTTCCATCACAGTTTTGCTTTAGCAATCGAACGAACCACCTCACTTGCAGGCTCTTTTTTTTGCAGGCCTGAACTCCAACCACCAGCGTTCCTGCCTCGCCCTCCTGCGGGCTTTGTTCCTGCGCGTGTTACAGCGTGCTTCCACTTTTATTCCACAATGCCCGTCTGTCTCACTTGGCGGCCAGTCAGGTGGAGAGGCGAGAAAACGTCTGACGCCTCGTCCACATGCTATTGAAATGTAGTCCGGGCTCTCGGCCAGATCAATTGATTACTCTCTCCTGCCCCTCCAGCGGCCACGCAGACTTTGAATCCCGGAAATACCATCGACTCTGGTGGGGGCGCTTACAATTCCGCACTCGGCAGCGCACGTTGCACTTGCCACCAGCGCCAGTCAATTGGCAAGTGGGAGTGCTCGGCTTGTGAAAGAACTTCTCCCGCAGCGTCGGATCTCAAGGCCGGGTGGCTGGAAGAGGAAAGACGGGTGGATCAACTGGGGCCTCACGCCGAACTCGGCCGGCTAAACAGGCATCCCACGGCGAGTTTCGGCTATCGGTCTAACTGTTCATCGATTCGAATAGGACCCCTGGAAACCCCTTAGAATGATGCAGTGTGCCTCCCAACTTTTCTCTCTCGATATATTCTCTTTTACATCCTGAACGCGCATCTCAATGTCGGAGTCAACACGATCGACCTCGAGAGCCCCTCGGCCCCGTGCACACTGCGGAGAAGAGGGAGAGATCTGAAATGAGGGGTGCGTCTGGTGCTAAATCTGGCTGGAATGTGGGGTTGCAAGGGGGTGGGCTCCTCGAGGTCAGCCTCCAAGCGGCACGGACCAACAAGATAACGCGAAACGCGACTTTCTGCAGCACGTTCTCAAGACCCGGTCAGCTGGGGACGTGTTTTCGTGGGGGTTCTCAATTGCGCCAAGCATTTGAAGCATGACCGCGAACCTGCGCATTGTTGACGTCGTGATTCAAATGCCCCGCGCCAACGTGGTGTAGCTCCCAGCTTGCAGGATTTACGCCATGAACCCATAACCCGCCGCTATAATAATGGCGCGCATCTCCATCCCAACGACAGGACGGCTGCCGTCGGCCCTGCGCGTCGACCCATCCAACCCGGCGGTATCCAAGATCCTCAACCGGCTCTCACGCACCTCGCTTCTTTCTATCGCTCTGGACTGGCTGGACGAGAACAACCAGAGCCTGGCAGCGCCCTATCTGCGACCAGCAGAGGCCGACAACGACTCCGAGGATGATGATGACTTCAACCCTCCTGCCCGGTCCCTCCCGGCGTTGCAGGAGCTCTATGCCGACCTCCAGGTCCGCAAAGGCTCCAAGCGGGAAGTGATCGACCGCATCACCGAAGGTGACTGGCGCCGTGGCTTGAGCCTCTACCAGCTCGCCATGGCCGACCTTCAGTACCTCTACGACCACCCCCTCTCCCAGCGATGGACCGCCTACCGCATCGTCCCGCTCAAACCACATAACCCGGACGCCGACGCCGACGACAACATGCCGTCGGTCGAGGACAAGCAGTCTCTGGTCATCCCGCGCTTCCACCCGTCTACCTTCCTCAACGCCTTGCAGGCCCAGGTCCCGCCCGACGTCAAGGCACACTACAATTTCGACCGCCACCGGACACTCCCGCTCCTTCTCCTGCGCATCTTCATCCTGGACTCACCCTATAACACCCCCCTCGGTCTCCGCTCCTCCTCCACCACAACCTTCGACACCTCCCGCACAGTCTACATCGCCTTCCCGGACGCATCCCCCCACGTCTTCATCTCCAAGCCGCAGTCCCTGAGCACCACCGCCGGCGCCACCGGAGGCGAGTCCAAAAGTCTCCGCACTCTCATAGTCGAGGGCATCCCCAAGGCGCTATCGCGCCCCCGCCAGCGCGTGACGCTCAAGGCCACAGGCCTCATGACGCGCAATCTCACCGAGCTCCTGGACCGCAAGGGCGCGCAGCGCACCAACGCTGCTGGCGGCGGATGGGGCGTGTATGCTGACGAGAAGACCAAGGAGTCTCCGCTGGATACGGTGCTACCAACGCCACCACTGTCCGAAGAGGACAGCCACAGCAGTGAAGGGCGCGGGAGGGGGAAAAGGGAGAGGTTACTTTCGGCCCCGGGGAGGAAGGAGGAGCGGGCGCGGAAGAGAGCGCGGCTGGTTGCCAAGGCGAGATTTGGCGAGTCGGGGAGGTTAGAGGATGGGAAGGGCGTCGAGAGGGTGGATATTGTGGTGGATGATCCCTTTCACGTGGACTCTAGGGACGATGGAGAGGATGAGCGACGGAGGTCAGGGGAGGACAGAGACGAAGCTGATGAGGATGAAGAGATACAATGGGAGAGACGGGCCTCTTCAAAAGGCGGGAGGAAGAGCCGTGCAGATGCGGATGTAGAGATGGAGGTGGAGAAAGAGCCTGGAGGCGATGGCGGCGAGGCGTGGCGGCCGTATGTGAGGCTGACGTTTCATGGATCGCATGTCTTTGCGGGGATACGGCAGCTCGTCGAGCATGGGATTATTGACGGCGAGCGTATGCCTGGGTGGATGACAGGGGAGGAGGGTGTGACTGTTGGGGCTGTGAGGAGCGGCAGGATAAGGGGCTATAAGGGCTCCGGCGTGTAAGTTGTAAGTTGGAGTTCATGAGGCCAATTTGTGCGGTCTGGCTGGTAATGACCTGTATGAAGTAAGCGTACCAAATACATTTTGGCTAAGGCGTTGTTGACCGGTGCGTTGAGTCGCACTGCACTTTAGACCCTGGTGTGGGTAATATACAAATAGGTGTCGTTCTATAGCTCATAGGCGCGCTCGTCTGTCTAAAGATCTACACCAAACACTTTGACAGTGTTGGCCCATGCCGCTTCGCACACCTCCTCGACGGAAACCCCCTTGATCCCGGCCACTATGGTGGCGATGCGCTCGATAGTGCAAGGCTCGTTGCGGTTTTTTACCATGCACCCCTTTTCCCATTTCTCTTTCTTGACGGCTACAAACCGCTCTGGGACCCCAGTGTCCTTCTTCTCTTGCTTCTTCCCTTGCTTGCCCCCTTGCTTGCCCCCTTGCTTGCCCCCCTGCTTCTTCGGCTGGGCGGGAGGGGCGTCTACAGTCTCGGGTGTGGGAGGGGGAGCTTGGGAAGTAGCCTTGGCGGCGTCGACGAGATACTTCCAGCCCTCGTGGCTGGGCCGGACCTCGCACCACGGGCCGTCGGTTTCGAGCATCAGGCGCGAAAGCTCTATCTCGCCGACGACGGCGCAGTTCTCAGCTGTCTTGAAGCTGCATCCGTTGATACCGATATACAGTCCCAGGTCCATCAGCTCGCGCATCTCCTCAACAGTACCGGTGAAGCTGTGCACGACGCCTCCCTTCTCGAGTCGCTCGAGGCGCGGGCCGAAGGCGTCCTTGAGCAGGCGGACGAAGTCAGCGTGTGCGGCGCGCGAGTGCAAGAAGAGCGGCAGTTGTGGGGTTAGTTCGGCGGCCAGTTTCAGTTGCGCGGCGAATGAGTGTAGCTGGAGTTCCTTGGAACAGTAGTGCAGGCGATCATAGTCGAGGCCGAACTCGCCGAACGCGACAAGGGGACTCAATGAGGTGGGGAGAGGGGGCCGGGCCTCAGTGATGAGAGTCTTCAAGTCGTTAATGATCAGCTCGGATCGGGCGAGGTCGACAACCTCGCCGTCTAGGATAGGCTTGGTCGGGTCCGGGCCGCAGGCCGGTGTATGCTCGGCTTCGGCCTCAGCTTCTCCTTCGCTCTGGCTTTCGTCGTGGTGCTTGTGGTGGGAGGACGAGAAGATGGAGCTGCTGCAAGGGTGGACGCCTGCTGTTGCGAAGACAATGCCGGCTGTGATTATATTGTCGTTCAGTCTTGCGCTTCTCATTGCTGGGGGGAGGGATGTAATCTTGACTTACGGAACTGGCTAGCGAGTTTTAGAGCATCTCTCGAGCTCTTGAAAGACGAACCCGTCACGATGAGTTTAGAACATCCGACCTCCTGTGCTCGCGTCAAGACATCCTCAAGGTCGTCCGGGTGTCTTGATTTCCCATGATAACGCCCCCTGAATATCGGGTCTGCAAGGTTGATGCCGATCTTTCACTCGAGGCCAGTTGTCAGTCCATATGCATAGGAATTGGGTTATACGGCAATGCATTTGTAGCTCACATCGATGTAGCGGGGCTTGTAGTCTTTGCGTGGAGGGGAACTCGTGGGAGTTGAGTTGGATGCAACAGTATCAGCAGCAGCAGCCATGACGGAATTCGAAAGCCAATTGCGATTCCCTTTTGTGATCGGCTTATGAATCAACTGGTTTGTCAGATTAGCAACACGTTGGATTGATACGTGGGTTCCGAGCCTCATAGTTCATCCGAGGATTGCGTTAATCCCCTTTCCCCCTTACATAAGGTATAGGGGTACGAGGGTCTCTGTAACAGTCGGGCAGAGATACCTGCAGCCGCGGTGCTTGAGTCATTCGGCGGACGGCTTTGGGAGGACTTGACTTGGCTCAAACGGCCGCTGACCTAAGCCACCACTTCTCAGTCTTATTGGCGAGGCAAGACGGTGAGACAAGAATTCTGCAAACAAATCGACGTGGGGAGTATTCTGTAATGCAATTGGAGCATAAGCACCCGGTCGAGCGTATCTCATACACAATAGAAGCGGATCAGCGGTTAGCTGGTTGTCTATCAACCTTCATGGCCGTTGAAACCTGTCTCATTCGTCGGCCGATGAAATCCGAGCTCGGGCGTAGTTACGCTCGCTGGTGGGGCACTTGGACCGAGCGGGGTGGCTGTTTTGTTTAATGGAGCGACGCGAAAACCAGGGTGGGACGCGTCGACCGACACGGTCCCGCCATCCATCTTAAAAGACTGGCGCAAAACACTGCACTTTCACATCCCTCCCTCCTCCAACCTGCACCACCGACCCAACTGCACGAGCAACTACTACTGTCTTGTTTGCGGCGTTTCTTCCCTCTACAGGCATTGACTGCTTGCTGACGGCCCTGGCCTCCTGAGGGAAACCTTTCTTTTTCCTGCGCCAAGTCCTGCCAAAGACCTTCCGCAAAGGAAGTTCGCCGCCCTTTGTCTCCCCCGCCCTTCATATCCCACACACCGACGCCATGTATGTCAAGAAGCGAGGTAAGTTTTAGATAACATCCCGTGCTTGAGTGTGTCAGGCCGAGATGCTGATTTTGTGTAGATGGCCGCCAGGAGCGCGTCCAGTTCGACAAGATCACGGCGCGAGTGTCTCGCCTGTGTTACGGTCTCGATATGGACCATGTAGACCCAGTCGCCATCACCCAGAAGGTGATCTCAGGTGTCTATGGTGGTGTCACAACTGCGCAGTTGGACGATCTGGTAAGCCACATCACCCTCATAGATTGCATATTCACCACCTAACGCGCTTTCGCTTCGTCTCTAGGCTGCGGAAACTGCCGCGTACATGACCGTCACCCACCCCGACTATGCCATTCTTGCGGCCCGTATCGCAGTGTCCAACCTTCATAAGCAGACCAAGAAGCAGTGGTCGTCCGTTATCAGCGATCTGTATCACTATGTAAACCCCAAGAACCGCACACCCTCGCCCATGATCGCCAAGGAGACATATGAGTGTGTCATGCGCCACAGGGAGGACTTTGATTCCGCCATTGTCTACGACCGAGACTTCAACTACCAGTACTTCGGGTTCAAGACTCTAGAGCGATCATACCTCTTGAAGCTCAATGGCAAGATTGTTGAGCGCCCACAGCACATGATCATGCGCGTTGCTGTGGGGATCTGGGGAGACGACATCGAGAAGGTCATTGATACATACAACTTGATGTCAAACAAGCTCTTTACCCACGCCTCGCCAACTCTCTTCAATGCCGGCACACCACAGGCACAGCTGTCATCCTGCTTCCTGGTTGACATGAAGGACGACAGTATTGACGGTATCTACGACACCCTCAAAACCTGCGCCATGATCTCCAAGATGGCTGGTGGCATCGGCCTGAATATCCACCGCATCCGCGCAACCGGATCATACATCGCCGGTACCAACGGCACCTCCAACGGCATTGTCCCCATGCTCCGCGTCTTCAACAACACAGCCCGCTACGTCGACCAGGGTGGCAACAAGCGCCCAGGTGCTTTTGCCATCTACCTCGAGCCTTGGCACGCGGATGTGTTTGAGTTCCTTGATCTCCGCAAGAACCACGGAAAGGAAGAAATCCGCGCCCGTGACCTCTTCCTCGCTCTCTGGATCCCAGATCTCTTCATGAAGCGCATTGAGAAGAACGGCGATTGGACCCTCATGTGCCCCAACGAGTGCCCTGGTCTTGCCGACTGCTACGGCGACGAGTTCGAGGCTCTGTACGAGAAGTACGAGAAAGAGGGGCGTGGCCGCAAGACCATGAAGGCTCAGAAGTTGTGGTATGCCATTCTCGAGGCTCAGACCGAGACCGGCAACCCCTTCATGCTGTACAAGGATGCGTGCAACCGCAAGAGCAACCAGAAGAACTTGGGAACAATCCGGAGCTCTAATCTCTGCACTGAGATTATTGAGTATTCTGCCCCTGATGAGGTTGCTGTGTGCAATCTTGCGTCCCTAGCTCTCACCTCGTACGTCGACTACAACAAGGGTGCCTATGACTTCCAGAAGCTGCACGAGGTTACCCAGGTTGTTGTCCGGAACTTGAACAGGATCATCGACGTCAACCACTACCCGGTCAAGGAGGCTTATAACAGCAACATGCGCCATCGTCCTATCGGTGTTGGTGTCCAGGGTCTTGCGGATGCTTTCCTCGCCCTCCGAATGCCCTTTGAGTCTCCTGAGGCTCGTGAGCTGAACAAGCAGATCTTCGAGACCATCTACCACGCTGCTCTTACCGCCTCCTGCGACATCGCCAAAGTCGAGGGCCCTTACTCCACCTATGAGGGATCCCCTGTTTCCCAGGGTATCCTTCAGTTCGATATGTGGGGCGTGACCCCGAGCGGCCTGTGGGACTGGGAGTCTCTGAAGGCCAAGATCAAGCAACACGGTGTACGAAACAGCTTGCTGGTTGCCCCCATGCCAACGGCTTCTACTTCTCAAATCCTGGGCAATAATGAGTGCTTCGAGCCATATACGTCCAACATCTACCAGCGCCGTGTGCTTGCTGGCGAGTTCCAGGTCGTCAACCCTTGGCTTCTGAAGGATCTTGTCGAGCTGGGCCTCTGGTCCGATGCCATGAAAAACCGCATCATTGCTGAAGGCGGTTCGGTTCAAAACATCAATGCAATTCCCAAGGATATCAAGGCTCTGTACAAGACAGTTTGGGAGATTTCCCAGAAGACAATCGTCCAGATGGCAGCAGACCGCGGTGCTTTTATCGACCAGTCTCAGTCGCTCAACATCCACATGCGCGAGCCTACCATGGGCAAGATCACTAGCATGCACTTCACCGGCTGGAAGCTTGGTCTCAAGACGGGCATGTACTACCTCCGCACCCAGGCCGCAGCGCAGCCAATCCAGTTTACGGTCGACCAAGAGGCACTCAAGATCCAGGACAACAATGTCAGCAAGACATCATCAGGACTTAAGAAGCGAGCTCCTCCACCGGGAAGCTATGTGTCGTCGGCGGCGGCCAATGCCGTGCCTCGGCCCATGTACATGAAGGAGAACAGCAATAGCCTTCAGAGCAACAACGGTATCCCTACACCCACCGCCACCCCGCCACCCGTGACGGTGCCCGCCATCGGCGAGGTGAAGACACGTCCCCTAGCCTCCCCATCGAAGCCTCCTACCTTCAAGGCGGATGTTGATGAGGGTGATAGTCCCAAGAGCCTTCCCACCGAACCTGTGGAGAAGATCGGGGAGGAGTCGATTGGCGAGCCCGCGCTAGACGCTAAGAAGGTCGGCCAGGCAGAAGACACAGAGGACGTGAGCAAGGAGCGCGAGCTTGATATCTATTCCGAGGCAGTTCTCGAGTGTAAGTTTGTGGCATTCCTCCCTTCCTCTACCGCTGCTAACGAATCACCCCACAGGCAGCATTGAGAACCCCGAGTCCTGCGTGATGTGCAGTGGTTGAGCTCGCCGTCTGACGGGAGAGCTTGATGCGATGTAAAAGTGTGACGACAACAGGGAAAGCAAACGGGCCACATTCACGACGGAATTAATATGGGCTTGTTTATGGACATGGGCGGTTTCAGTTACTTTGCTTTTCTATTTTACGTCTGGGTCATCGAGTTGATGGGGCGATCAGTACAAATACCCCCATCTGGAGCGCTGGAAGCGAGAAGGCCAACGGCAGCAGCCCGTTGTCTTCCTTTCCCTGTTTGGATTCTAGCCCGCTCTCGGTTTCCTGCCGTTGTCTCTCGATTGTTGGCCTTATATCTTGGTCAGCCTATTTAGATGTACTCTATCTGCAACATCACCAGCGTTTGCGCGCGTGTCTGCACCAATTTCATTGACCCTTGTCAAGACTTTGTCTTCCCTCTCTAGTGATCATGATGAGCGCAGTTTCTACTTGTAACCAACCGTGCGGGACCACCAGATTTCACATGCCAAGTGTCAGGAAGCTCTAGGGGTCTCCCTTCAAAACCATGCTGGCTTTGCTGATCTTCCATATACAACCATACCCGTTGGAGAACTCGGGATCCCGTCCGCTCTCCCCTAGATAACCCAGCGAGGGCTAGACTAGTAGTTGGTTCGGTGACGACCGGCGAATCCCTGGTGTTGCATGTTTTTTACCCCTTTTGGGATGGGAGGCTGATCCACTGTCTTGCTCCCCGGTTCGTCCACAAAGTACGAAAGGTCATGACACTTCGTGTGTTGGTTTTGGTAGCCTTGCCATCGGGCTCAGGCGATACCTAGCGACAGCTCGCTGCGGACATGCTCCTGGGGAAAGAGGTAGGTATGTATTATGAGGTATTGAAAGAATATCTAGGCTTAACGACATGAGGATAGAAAATAGAGAAAATAAAGAAACCTCCTGCGGCGTGCCAGTGATAACTTGCCTCAGCTCGAGGCTTGAACAGAGCATGAGATGTACTGATGTTGAGAAAAGAGAAACAGAGTGAGGATTATGACGAGGGGGGTGACGACAACAAGACGGAGGTTGAGCAGTAGGGGTCTTGGGTAGCAAGTCTGTAAAGCGTTTTCATGCAACTTTACAAGACAAGCAACATTCGCCTCTGCTTGAGGATTCATAGTTTACCATACAGCTCCAACAGCTCGCCGTTTGCTAGAATATGTTGGGGCCTCTCTTCGGAGCTCGGCTGAAGTATCATTACACTTGACAGCTGATCTGTTTACCGCCTCCGCGTACTCCGAGGCGGGATGCCCAGGCACCCTGTGGGGTTGGGAGCCACGTGGGTTGGCAAGGGGTCAAAAACCTCACGGGTCAGCTTTTGTCACAGCTTTTGTCATCCGGCTATCTGCCGAGTTGACTTCGTTGAACGTCCATAGCAAAGCTAGAACCCGTCGTAGGCTGAAGGCACAATTTCTGAATTGCTGGTGACGAGGTTGCTCAAACAGTACAGCATATGATGGTACTTCAGGACGGCCAACCGCACCAGCAAGGTGCATCTGTACCTTAAAACTCGTGCTGGATGAAACCGTCCACATAAATTAGGATGGGGGTGGAGGAAGGCTTCGAGCGGGTTCTTGCAGTGCTGGGGTGGTCGGCGGCCCGATCGACCTGCTGCCGCGTGGCCGATCAATTGGAGAGATGTACGAAGTACAAAGAAGTCCGACCGGGCCCGAGCAACGAAGCAGACTGCGAAGACTTCGTACGGTTGTGCTCCAACAGAAGTTGTTGCCCGGTGGGCTGCCTTAGGAATATAGGGTTTTGCTGTTGCAAGAGGAAGCGGAGGCGGCACCACCGACGTTGCGGATGTTGTTCTCCTAATAATAACCACGGCGAAATCTCGACCTGGGGACTCAGGAAGCAGTGAAGCGAAAGCCTCGAGCCCATCATACGACGGCGCAATTGCCTGTAGGACGCTGTGGAAGGGCAAACAACACAGCGGGCGGGAGGCCAACAGATTTCTCATCAAACCTGGTTCCACCGGACCACAAAGGCCCTCATCGCCGGTTACACCAGGAGGCTTGTGCAACGACTTGACAGACGAGGTCTCGTTTCACCCATGACGTGGAAACGGCGTCAGTGGCGGGATGGAAATTGAAGAGCGAGTATGAAATGTTGACACCGAGGGAGGGCAACGGCGTGTCGAGAGGCTGGGCTGTGGTGGATTGCTGTCTCCGGGCTGCCCCCAACGGCTCCTGTCCTCCTTGACAGCCGGAAGGCCTGACGGCTCTGCCAAGCCCGCTTGGTTTGCGGACTGCTCAAGACCGGGAACTTCAGTGGGCGGACAAATGAGGCCAATGCATGCAGAAAAAGCAATGGTTTGCGAGCATGTCTCACCCAAGAAGGGCCGGTACAAGCTCGTCCGGTGGGTGCAATTTCGCCGGTGACAATCTCTCTTCTTGCGAACTGGACAGTACAGACGGCTTCATCTCCCAGTCGGTGACGGATCCCAGCCAGTCGCCATCTTTTTTCGCACAGAAAGAGTTGCGCAGTAACGAAGAATGGTGGCCTGGGGTAATACCCTGGGCAGATCCGAGGTCGTGGTTGGCAGAGTGGAGTTGCAAGGTCGAAAATCGGAGATCGGTTATCGGGGAAATGACGCATGGACGGTCCTTGCGGGCGGGGGATTTTCGCATGACATCAGAAGCTGCAGGCAAGGAAACATCCTTGGTGGTAGGGGGAGTTGAGTTGAGGCCGGGGCAACGACCGCAAACAGGGATCCCGACAACAAAGCCAAGCCAAGCCAAGCCAAGCCACGGCTCTCCCCGCACGCCTGGCGTTTTGAGCTGAGAATTCCACTGCAAATGTGACGGGACTAGCTGCAACATTAGGCGAAGGATCTTGGTGAGCTGTCGCCGATGCATGTGTGCCTGATCTTCCCGCCGTTGCCTTGGTATTTATCCAGCTCTAATCCGTAGCCTCTCCCTCTTCCACGACAGCACCCGAGCACAGCTGTTCCAGGGTTGTACGAAGCAAGGGGGCCCCTGTCCGGTATCCCAAAAGCCTGTCGATTGGCCAATGGGGATCCGCCAACCCCGGCCTCATAATGCGGGCAGGGCAGCCGCCCTGGAAGTGGGCATGGACTTTGGACTTCACCAGCCCATCTTTCCTGTTTCCGTGAGCTTGCACTAAGAAAGAGCTTGCAGTAGTGCGCAATTCGACAGGTTTAGGTCCAGATCTGGCCAGCGGAAATCTCGCGATTCCGCTCTCCTTCGATCGGGAGGAGACCGGTCCGTTGCCTGGTCACTGCTTGATTAGCAGCTTGGCGAGCGTCTCCGTCACCATGACATGCTCCCATCGTGGCCATGTGTTGCCCGACCTTGGTCAAACGAATCAGACCAAACGATGCCTGGACGCGAGGGTTTACGTATCACGGCACTGGACCGGCTCTCGAAACACGGGACGCAGGCCAGGAAGTCATGTTCTGGCACGGCACAAATGAAAGAGGACAGCAGCGCCCGTCAAAGTCGGCCATTACCTGTTTCCGTCCCAGCAAGAAGCCTTCTGTCAAGATGTCCAATTGCTTTCCAGAGCACTGCATATTGACTCTGCAGTCGCTCGCCTGCCCAACCACCTCGCCCTTGGAACGTGGAAAGAATTGGGGCCTTGTGCGGCTGCAGGTCTGTCCACTCTCTGATGTGGCAGACCGAGAAGACGAAGAGCTTCTTGCCACAGAACCTGCATAGTGATCCCCAGCCAAGCTGTGTGTACGTCCCGAGCTGCCTTCGCCTCAATTCGCATCGACCAGCTTCTGCAGACTGCCGCCTTCGTCACAAACAGACCAGAGGCAGCACCTGAGCAAACGAGGGTAGGGTAGGAGGAAATATGTCCACACGGAGTGGACGTAAGGGGAGCACGCAAACGGAGGTACTGGTACTCGCTGGCTAGACTAAGCGGTCACGGCTCAAACCGAAGTTGGCCCATGGGGAACTGCAATTTCCAGATTCGTGTGCGGGTCATCTGAAAGACCCAGCTACGTGGTTGGTCCTTTCCGTTTCCATCTGGAAAGGGACAAAGACAGCCACACAAATCCGCGTCAGACGAGGTTGAGGCTCCACTCGTGCCTTCCCATTCTATCAACCAGACCGCTACCCTAGTTCGTGGTTCGTCCCGTCTGCTGGCCAGCCGTGATTCCACCAGTGCCGGTCCTGTTTCCTGTCGTACATGCTCTCACAATATAAGTGCCTGTGCCTTCCTCCTACCACCGCAGTCCTGACCTTCTTTCCTGCTTCCTCACCTTTCCAACAAAACCACCCACGTTGGCAGCCTCCGAGAAAAGTGAACGCTCTCCATCACCACGCAAACAATTCTACCTTCAACCACACCTACCAAGTACCTCGATAACCCCAAACATTCTCAGTTTTCTTGTCACCAAGCTGGACCTTTGAGGATCCGGAACTTTGGCGTTTGGACCGTTACCCCCATACCCCATTCACCACTATCCTAGAACTTGCCATAATGAAGTTCTCCGTCATCCTCGCCGCCGTTGCTGGCGCCGTCACTATCGTTGCTCAGGCCACGCCGCCGACCCCTCAGTGCGTTGTGAGTGACTTGCGCAGCTCCCCCCATAACACTAGCAAACGCACCCTGAGGAGAGTTACTGACAGATACACATAGGTCGACTGTATCACCAATATAACGCAACTGATTTCGAATGGGACCTATTCTCCTAAGTGCACGGATGCGGCCTGCGCCTGCAAGGATCCTGAGTTCAGCCATGCTGTCAGCTCCTGCTCGTGGGAGCATTGCAACGGCCTCGGCCAACCAGGCTCGGCTCCGCAGGGTTATGCCTGGGGCGAGAAGTTGTGCTCAGACAGTGGGGCTCCGATCACCATCGTTCCTCCTGTAAGGCCTGCCCACCTTCTTATACCTCGAGCGAAAGACTAATTCTCAAATTCAGGCTGGCGCCGGATCTGGCGGTGCGTCTGGTACTGTCTCTGGAGCTCCCGGCGCTTCATCCACGGGCGGTCAGACCACGGGTGGTGGTGGCGCGCATACTGCCATCACAACCAGCTCATTTACCAGCACGGTCACCTCGGGTGGTGTCGTGTCGACTGTTGAGGGCGTGACAACCATATCCGGTATCAACGGTACTCCTGTCGCTGACAGCTCGACGGTGATCACGACGCCTGTGGTATCGACGGTCGTATCTGGCAGCTCGACTTTCACGACTACCGTTGGCTCCAGCACGCTGACAACAGCGGTCTCGGGATCTCCCTCCTCCTCCGATGGTTCCGGCAACGGAAGTGGCTCCAGCAGCTCGAGCAGCTCGAGCAGCGGCCTGGGTGCCCAAGCGACTGCCGCCCCGATCGCAGGCCTACTTGCCGCTGCTGGTCTCGTCGCTGCCTTTCTATAATTGACGATATCTCATGGTGGTTGGTGGGAATTTCCGGCAATTTGGCTTGGGATCAATGGTTAATGATTGGGACACGACGATACGGCTACGGGAATCTTAATTCTGCTCTCGAGTAGTGCATGGTGGCAAATGGAAGCCCTGGATTTTGATGCATTTCTCTTCGTTTCTGATATCATGCCGATTTGTCTCGGCGTACGGATGCGGGACATTGGTTCTTATACATATGTAAAAGTTTGGGGGTTTTATTCCACGGATATGAGATACCCATGATGGGCTAGCCTTGTGGTGGATGGACATGCTGGTGCTTAATTACAAGGAATCGTGGTTAATAGGGACGTAGGCATCGACGATAGTCATCTCCGTGGCGCAAGAAATATTGAACGATTTCTATAAGGAGAGTTCCTTGCAAGCTGTCTGCCTGTTCTGGTGCCATCACCTCCCTACCCGTGCTGATTCGACCCAGCGTCTCTTTGTAGTATTATAATATCGCCTAGGGGGCTATCTTATCTCGGTTGGCGGGTGGGCTGGGCTCTTGGAAGAAAAGTTGCGGGCTGGAGAGGCTTGAAAGACAAAAGAGACGGATGGGCATAGGGGACGATGGTGACATGCAGTCGCAAAGCCCATCGAGCAGTGGACATATATATCCCTTCGAGTTATTTACGACCGTCTGGCTTGAATTCACCGTCCCTAGAAACGCGGAGAGGAACGAGTACATCCAACGCCAGATATGGAATTAGCGAGAGGAGTTATACACGTCACCTTAGAATTGTTTCTGTTGCGGTAGTATGAGAAAGGGGACAACCAGGCACCTGTATGGTAATGGCCTGCGTGATTCCTGCCGAGTAGAAAGGCAATGTTGTGATATCGTTGATTATGGGAGTTGTGGTGTTGAACTCGACTATGTATATACATATATGTAAGGTGGGTTGGTTGTTTGCCTACCCTGGGTATGACTGCTTGCGAACGAGGACGCAGAGCTAGGTACGCGGTGTAGTTTTTCCAACTGTTTGGCTTTGACGATATTGGCGTAATTTGTGAATATGTAGCTTGGAGGCTGGCGGGAGGATGTAATGGCTTGAGGTTATTCGCACAATTGTGGGCAGGATGGAGCTGGGATACAAACCGCGGTTAACACTGGGATGCCCACAGCTCGTGGCCTTGAACTGCTGCTTTATGGGGTGTCGATGGCCCTCACGGTGATGAGAGAGCAAGGTAGTTTCAAGGGGCGGCTGCCCGGGGCTGCGATGTGTTACTGGCGTGTTGGTTGCCGGTCCCGGGCTGGCGGGCCAAACAACTTTGTGAACGGTGGAGAAACTCGGGGGCCGCTAGCTAATTCACACGGGACCGTTCTGCGGGGTATGTAGATACCCAGACGGTTTTTGGTAACGGATGAACATTGCGCACAGTCTATCTCTCCGGACTCTACATCAGAGCACTGGGCAGAGGAAGTTGGGAGGATCCTCACAGGAATAGCCTCACCGACGGAGCAGAAGGGAGTGTCAGCACCATCTCTCGCCTACCCACACTATAGACAAAAGATGAACGACATGCTCTCAACATCGAGCATAACGGGTACAGCAGAGGAGAGTCTCGGACCTACAGCCGACCCGATAGAGAAGGCCAGACAGACATGCGTACGGCGCAAACATGCTCAGCGAATGCGAAGGAGGCTGGGCGGCAGCAACACGAGTCCCGGATATCTGCGGCATGTGAAGACCCCCAAGGCCGACTACTCACAATATCGATACTGTGTGCAAACAACCCTGACGGGTAGGAAGCAGGGCCCCTACCTTGAGTCATCACCTTCACAGGCAGCTAGCCTCCATGATGTCCTAGGGCACACCCGATGCACACCAGCGGGGGTGATGATGTCCCATCACGGCGGAGCATCATCGAGCGGCGGCCAACTCCGATGCCTAAACAAGAAGTGATCCATCGCGTCGGGTTGTTGGCTTACTGCCTCTCCGCCAATATAAGCAACCCCCGGCGAGGTAAGCATGAGCGCGCCGAGTTTGGAGGGTGGAGGGGTGCGCTCTCACAACGACTACACATTGCCCAAACACCCGGCAGCAAGCACAGATCAGATAGATATTACTATCGTCCAGCAGGGCGATGTGCCCAGCGCAACTGTGAACGAACAAAGTACAGCAGCATCTGCCAACATGTGGCTTGTGGCGGAGCGCCAACGTCCTGTCAGCAACACAATCTATTCCCTTGGGGCCTGGGTGAACGCGGTGGTAAGACAAAAAGGAACAAGAAAACACACATATCACTTCTCACCCTCCCAAACGACCGACCGTTGCCTCGTCCCCCCCATCTCGGGTATCCGCATGTGTGATGTGAGTGATATGGAATGCGAAAGGAACGGGTGGTCGGTGCCGCCTTCAACGGTTTTTTTCCCACCCCATCGATCGTCCCATCAACCCCCCTTATCACAAAAGAGTCCGAGTCCGTCGGAGGCAAAAAAGAACCATGGCTGATAAGACCACCACCACCACCACCACTAACCTGGTCACATGTCGAGGCAGGTGAGCAAGTATGGTTCCTTCGCAACCCAAGACAAACAAACAATACGACCTCAGCTCGCCAAGCTACTCCAACAAACCCCAAATCCAAAATTAAATGCTGAGCCAAAAAAGTTGGATAACGAAGCGGCCGGCTTCGGCTGGAGGGTGTGAAGTCGCTATCCAAAGTAATCCGCTGGAACCCTCCCTCCGCAGCATCGCATCAACGCAAAGATAAGGTAGACGAGATAGACAGGCAGGCCCGCAGTTTCGCTCAAACCAAAACGAAGAAGAGTGGAAGACAGTCGCAGCGAAGGCGACAAGCCGTGGCCGTCCGTGTTCGCGTAACCACGGTGGGGCCCGTTTGCTTGCACATCATCGCGTGCGGCAGGAAAGTGATAGAAGCCGCTGGCTCCCAGTCGTTGTCGTCGTCCCATCATGCCAGGGGAGGAGCCCAAGGGGAGTCCCAATCTCAGGGACCTCACGCCTATTGGTTCCCATTGCACATGGAAAACTTCCCTCGCCATGCAAGGCCAGGGTGCGACTAACACCCGGTATCAAAGGGGGAGGCCCAAAATGGGTAAATTTGACAGAACAATTCCCAGTCCGTCCTCGCCCGCTGGCTTTGTACGTCCGGTCGCCACGGCGCTGGGGCTATCTCCGTGGAGCCCTGGCTGCGGGGCGAAGCCCCCTCGCCCCCTGTGGGAAGTGATGACGTGCAGAAGCATTCATCACGTCTTTTTCTCTCCCGCCTTTCTTCGCAATCACCCCACCACCTAAATCACCGAAGTATCATCGCCCGGCTTTCGATCCTCGCACACTGTGCTATTGTCGACACACACCCATCACTCAACCCTCCTGCCTTGTGGAGAGGATCCGCTGTCGACCGGCCGGAAAATAGACTTAAAGTATAGCACCAGCCACCCACAGGCGAAAGATATGATATCGCCATCTTGATAACAGATGCACGATGCCGGAGGAGGTGGTTCTTAATAATCCCTCTTCGAACAGCGTCCCGCTCTCGCTTTGCGGGAAAGAAATAAGAAAAGGATAAGAACACCCAAGACGACTGCGCAAAATGACTATCAAGGGGTTGCATCACAGCCACTTGGAATGCAAGGCTCCCGAATATTACCACCACCATACCATAGTAGTACCGCACCACACCACACCACACCACACCACACCACACCAGCCCCGCTGTGGCAGCTCTTTCGCTCGCGGCGACAGGCAAGAAAGAGAGACATTCTGGGCACACTTGAGCCAATCAACCGACCCATCCCGCCAGAATCGCACGGTGTCGATGACATCGACATATCAAAGGGCTGATACTAAGGTGAGCAGCCACCACCAACCACAACCCAAGGCCTCACCGTCGACCCCCTCACCTACTAAATCGGCGTAATTCCACGCTCGCGGGCCTCGTGACACCCCGAAGCCGCCAGCGTCCAGCGTCCAGCATGCCTCGTAAACTTACGGACTTGTCATTACAGAATTAGCGCGCTCCGACCTAGACTGATAGCTCGGATTCGGGTTTGCCATCTGTTAATAATGGGGAGTTAAGACTGAGACGGCGTTGCATCTCCCTTTCTCCTGCCCCTTTTCTGGACGTAGCCCCGTCTGTTGGTGCTCCAAAGAGGTGGTTTACCCTCCTTGACGGCTGGGGAAGCGTGGAAGTGTGCCCTCCAACTCTCACTAGCACGGTCAAGAAGTCTGGGGTATGCAGATCCCGGCGCACGCCGGAAGCCTCCAGCCAGAACTTCAGGGCCCGCGATAGGCCGATCCGCCCAGATGGTAAGGAAAAGTTGGCGCCATGAAATTGACCAGCAGGGGTGTGCAAATCGACCAGACCAGAAGTCGCAGAGAGGGGGCCGTGGCACCGACCATTGTCCGTTGGAACTTGGGTCACTGACTGCCAGACAGGATGACAGGCAAGGGATGGATAGGAGGGTGAGACGAGGCGGCGGCTGAGCGGTTCTCTATCCTCGGGCTTTGAAGGCAAAACACGGCTCAAGATTAAAAAAACGAAAGGGAAGGGCCTCTTCTGTGCGACGATAGAAAGGACCCCTACCGGCGCGCCGCATCAACGCGTCCCCGGGGGCCGGATCGGCCGAGAATAGTGTAGGCTCGGGGTGCCTTGTAACATGGAGCCGATCACTTGCTCCATTATGGGTTCGCTCAGCAGCAGATGCGTGCTGCAGCGAGCAGCGAGCGCAGCATCCCGCCCGAATGTGGTGATGAAATTCTGCGTCGTGCACAATATGTATTCCGTACACACGGCAACCTGGAGTACGAAGCACAATGCATCCGAGCTCGTCGGGAGGGGACGAGGAGGAGGAAGCGCGAGACTGCGGGGGAGCGAGAAGTGGCGGCGCTGAGGGGCGCTCATTGGGTGCGCCAACCCTCGATCAATGACCTGTCACTTTTCTTTTCTCTCCTGCGCTCTGAAAACGCCGTTTCGTGACAGGGCTGGGGCGCTGCTGATTGGGCAGAGGCTCGGCAGGGTTCGGATTCGACGATGATACCAAGAGCATGAGGGGGATTCCGCCCAAGTCCCCGCTCGAGGGGTAGTCTTGCGTGTGTTTAGAGAATAGCAGCGGTGAGGCGCTGCGTCAGGATTACCTCCAGGTATTGGCACCTTCGATATTGAGCTTCCTCCACAAAGCTGCATCGCAAGAGTCCCCCGGAGCCCATGGTTAACCTCCAAGACCAAGCGAGCGCCCAGGATCAATAGTTAGTCAGGACATGCCGCATTGCGTGTCGCGGTCCGGTGATATTCCAGGTGAGGGTTGCACGGCTGCCCTTGGCAGCCTCCCAGCTTGTATTGCCTCCTGTGCACCGCTCAGTGATATCTCATCTACTCCGCAGCCTCTTGTGTACTCTGGGCTGCAATGTACCTACGCGGCCAGCCACACATCTCGAAATATGATAGGCCTGGGACGTGGTTTGGAGAGCCAAGCATTACCACGACTGAAGGGCTAGATGTGGAGGTAGCGTAGCCTTTGCAGCGTTGCAGGGAACCCTTTGGGATGGGTGTCCAGGTGTCCATGGTTCAATATCAACGGTGTTCAGACGGCCACACTTTGTGCCTCGTCATGCTTTGTCCCCGCCGCTGATAGGTGAGACTTATTTTGCATCCAAGGCTGGGCTTGCTCTGAATGGTACGATGTAGGATAACCTTTCTTGTCGGTATGTTGCATGGCGGGATAGCGGCTTGCCTGGTATCCCAGCAAGGAGATGCACCCAAATTGTACATCAATTGCCGACAGTTAGGCAGAGTGGCCTAGTAGATTCTACGGCGCTTTGGCGACGCAGACTCGATGGAACGAGAACAACAGTCGAGGTGAGTGACGGTTCGAGGGCCAAGGCTTGGCAATCGAAGCACCAGTGGAAGCATGTAGCTTTCGAGAAGATGCATTTGGCGGGAGAGTTTTGGGCACCAACAACAAGAGCTGGTGAACATGCACCGCAGAACACCCGAACGTTCTGGACCTTTGGTGTACCATACGTCGCATACCACGCTGGCGCCGTCTCTGTTACCTTCATGCCCCGTCTATTGGCTTCCTGAAAACCGCCGGCGTGTGCGGCTATCAGTAGCGCGGGGCATCCGGGCATCCATACAAACAGAGCAGCGTGTATAGTTAGGTATGGGAAAGAGCTGTGCATGTGCAGATGTGTTTTGTGTTTCGGCTTGGCGGTTCTCCTGCGACTAGTCTCCAGTCGTCACAGTCAATGGGACTGGGTAGGCAATATCGGCAGGTGTGTTGTATTGCATTCGGGTTAAATTGTACTGACTGTTAGCTGAGCCGAAAGGACCTCGCTGCTTTTGAGTCTGTTTTGGGAAAGCCGAGATGCCGCAGCATGCTTCCCAATTGCTGCATCGACGAACCCGACACGGCCAATTCCCAGGTACCTGCAATCCCTCCGGAGTGCGGTCGGTC
>Ga0247758_1000036_pt1 | contig 87772 bp, 65 predicted proteins | sample UWRJL156409C4_FD_180950 | JGI IMG/M metagenome (GOLD analysis project Ga0247758, IMG submission 180950) | Plant litter microbial communities from Arlington Agricultural Research Station in Wisconsin, United States - UWRJ-L156-409C-4 | ecosystem: Environmental > Terrestrial > Plant litter >... | reverse complement strand
TTGTGGTGATGATCACGTTTGCTGAGAGTCGTAGTAGACTTGTGCGGCGGTGGAAAAATAGTACTTGGAAGAGATGCTCTGGTGGCTGAAGAAGTTGAAGTTGTGTCAAAGGGAATAGAGACCGGCGGGTCCAAGGGGATATTTGTAGACGAAAGGACACAGGAGTATCCATGAGAAGCACCAAAGCTGACAGCGCACCCCAAGCGACGTACCAAGTATCTTTACTTTAAATGACACAAACACTGAAAAGAGGTCCTGGCACCAAAACTAAAACATGGTATCTCCTCTACTAGATACTAAGACGAGGTACCTACACCCACAAGTTCATGTTATTTCCTGCAGAGACGAACAAATTTGCTCACCTCAGGCCAACACGCGGGATGTTTGCAAGGCTGCAGACAGCCAGCTTGCAAGATGTGAGATGCAGGTATGAAGAAGTCACACCACCAATGGCCAAATATGACAGAGCTGTACATGCCGTACTCTGGTGGCATATAGAACAGTCGGGCGTCTCAAATCTTGTCAAACACTGTTATCTTCACCCGATTATTGGCCGTCGTCTTTCGGGACACATGCCGAAATACGGATGTTGAATGGCAACAACAGAAGTCGGCAGCATGTGGCGTCTGCATTGCGAACCACAATGGACGAATTCGGCGTGCGAGCCATGGTCGGCGTCCCGCGTGAGGCTTGAGGTGCGTTCAGCTCGCCACAACGCTCACCTCACCCCGCACAAAAAGATAAACAAGCATTCGCCTAGACGGCGCCACGGGTGACCTGCATTATCAAAGCCCTATGCAACTGCCGAGACGGCGCCAGTGACAGGCCCCATTTTCAGCCCCGTGTAACCCTGACCCAGCGAGCCCTTGGTCGAGACGGGTCCATCCTTCAATTCAAGGTTTGGACATTGTGATAGGTAAGTTCCCCTCCCAGGCAGTCAGCCACAGGCGGCACCCTCTCGATCCCTCACCGCAAATCCCTTGAACGGGCGCTGACGGGCGCTCCATGTGTCCCAAATTGGAAAGAATGCGAGGAGGCGATGAAGGTTCCCGGCTTGGTCGGGCAAATGGAGGGGTCGATAATACAGTGACAGCTGCGCGGACTTGCATAGGTACGGAATCACGGCCGGGATTTTGCTTCCACTCATATTGTCGGGTTGTGAGGTCGGTAAGATGGGCCCGCAAAAATACGGGGCTTTTTGTTCGTCCGACTTCTCTCACTCGTCTCCCGCCCGTCACTTACACGCATGTGGCTCATTCCAAGGAAGCACATCCTCATCTCCCCAAGCCCCAGCAAATCCTCGCTCTGTCCTGACGGAATGATTCCTGCCAGATAGCATGCATAGCGTGATTTGCACTAGTTGATGCACGTGTGTGTCCTATAGAGATCTTGTCTCTCTCTGGCCCCCTTAGGTGAGTACATCTATTGACGACGGTCAGTGCGCCGCACATGACAAGTTGCAGCTGATACTCAAGACTCTGTTCTGTATCTAAACGAAGATTCCAAACCCAATTGAATGCGTAGTGACGATGCAGATCAAAACGTTACGGGCGATGGGGTCGTGTTTCCCCTCTTATTTGTATCCAAGCACTTACAAGCCGGGTGTACCCCAACTCTGTACCTACGCTGCAATGCCACCCGTGCTTCCGGCCGGGGTGCATTGGTTCGTGACCTCGCTTGGGTCGCCGGGAGATTGGGCTGGGCCAGGCGGCGTAACGTCCAATCTCCAGGTTTTGGGTATATTATCCCGACGAACCGGTTCCGCTGCCACTCTCCCTCTCTCCCATACAAGATACGCGAGCAATAACCCGGACAGCGGCAAAACAATAAGGCACGGTACCTGGTATGTTTGCCGATGCGAATTGCCGTTTGACACTCCCGTCTGCCGGGTTGTCTGCCGGCCGAAGCACCGCGCCTTTTTCCCAAGATCTACTGGGGCGCGTAAGCCTTTTTGATCTCGATCGCCACCCCGGCACCCTGGTCGTCAAGATCGCAATCTGAATATCCCATATACGTAGAGTACGAGGCGGAGGAGCGCCGCTTACCTGAAATGGAGACGGAGCCAAGTCAACAGGCATCCCAAGCCAAGACGTCAAGGAACCATCATTTCGGGTTCGAATAAATAAGGGACGCATGAACCCTTCGCAGCCAGTAGTTTGCACCAACCACTAATGGCTTGAACTTGGACTTTTGGCATTCACAGTCAAAATGGCGCCCATCTCATCGTACCTGAAAGCCTTCGTGGCCGCGAGTGCCATTGGCGTCGCGATCCGCCAGACCGGCACCTTTGTGCCCAAGGCCGGCAACTACCCCAAGACCGGCGACGACACCATCGCAGGCGGCATCTTCTGCATCAGCTTGTCGGACCTCGGCACATATCTCGCCCGCGCCGGCAACCCCGCCGGCTCCACGTCGGAAGCGCCCAAGGGTGCCGGCCAGGCCACGTCCGGCTCCGGCCCGTATCCGGCCCAGTCGTTCCTCGACCCGGCCCTGCCCAAGCACACCATCTACGCGCCCAAGACGCCGCCCGCCGGCAATGTGTCGCTGCCCTTCATCACATGGGGCAACGGCGGATGCGGCACGGACCCGACCTCGTTCAAGAACTTCCTGATCGAAGTGGCCAGCCACGGCTACGTCATCGCCGCCAACGGCCGCGCCGGCGGCATCGGCCAGTCACAGACCCTCGTGGAGAACAACCGTGCCGGGCTCGACTGGGGCTACAGCGGCAAGGCATCCAAGTACGGAAACGTCAACACCACGGCCATCACGTCCATGGGCCAGAGCTGCGGCGGGCTCGAGGCCATGTCCACGGCCTACCACGACGAGCGCGTCAAGCGCATCATCATGCTCAACATCGCCATCTTCCAGGACGAGAGGCGCTATCTGCTGTCCGAGATCAAGGTGCCCGTTGCGTACTTTATCGGCGGCAAGACCGACATGGGGTACCCGAATGTAAGTCACTAGCATTACCCCTGAACCCCTGAGATCAAGTGGGTCCTGGAAAAGGGGCTAACACATCCATCGCACAGGCCGAAAAGGACTACAAGCTGCTCAACGCGGGGCTCCCTGTCTACAAGGCCAACCTGGACACCGGCCACGGCGGCACGTACTCGGCCACCAACGGCGGCAAGTTCGGAAAGGCCGTCGTCAACTACCTGCAGTGGCAGTGGAGGGGCGACCAGACCGCCAAGGCCATCCTTCTGGACCCCAAGGCCCCTGGGAGCTTGGTGTCGGACAAGTGGACGGTCGAGTACAAGAACTGGACTTGAGAGACTCGGAGGCACGAATACATGTACATATCATGGCAACTTCCAGGTTGCAGCGTCATTCCGAAGTATATCTTTCAAGCGCCACACGACCGCAGTTCCTTTCCCGCATCGGTCCTTCCCGTGAACAAGTAGGTTTCTGAATGGAAAGTAAGAGCTTAAAACCACTAAATACAGGTAGGTAGGGTTCACCGATGCGATGTGTCCAAAACCGAGAGTTTGGGAAACTCCCAGAATTTGCGAAACTCGCAAAGAAAACCACAATTATGCTCAAAACAGACTTCTCTCCTTCCTTTCCACGATGCCCTTTGACGAGAATGACCCGAATTAGTGCTTCTCGACGACACTGTCACCCTTAAATACAAAAATGGCCCATCGGAGCCAGAACCAGAAACCATAAATCTTTCGGCTTTAATCGACATCAATCCGGCATGTCTGACCTCCACCAACGGCCAAAACGACTCCCCCTTACACTGCGCCATCTGCGGCGAAGACGCCCTCACGACTCACCAGCTCGTCTCGTCGCCGCACGCGAAGCCAAACGTCGGCGACGCGCAGCTCCGCACGGCGCTCCACCTCGTCGCCCAAGCCGACCGTCCTGACAAGTGCGCACTCCTGCTCGCCGCGCCCGGCTGCGACCCCAACGCGCAGGACAAGACCGGGAAAACACCCCTTCATCTCGCCTGCATCTCCACCTCGCCTGCATCGCTGGACACCGTCGTCGGCCTCCTCCACGCCGGAAGCAACCCCAACGCACGCGACAAACTCAGCGGCTCGACGCCCTTGCATGGCACCATTCTGTTTGCCGCGCGCCACCAAATCAACGCCTCTTTTGCCGTCGAGTCCAAAATCCATGCGCTACTCGACGCCGAGGCCGATATCGATGCCCCTGATGAGTGTGGGTGTGCGCCCATCATGTACGCCGCCGTGGTTCCTCCACGTTCGGGTTCAAGTTCAAGCAACAAAGATGAATACACCCCTCTCTTCCGGGTTTTACATTCCCGCGGCGCAAGATTGGATGTCCGTGACAAGCAGGGGCGAGGTTTGCTGCAGTATGCCGCGGCCTATGGGAACATTACTGTTCACAGCTACATGCTGGACACGCTACCCGGGCTCGAAAATATGAATTTAAGAGACATTGACGCGCCGGAAGTGATGGACCGGTATGAGCACTTGCCGCGGTCGCTGACGTATTGGCGTGAGCTGAACGAGCCGAGCGCCCTGTGGGAGGATGCGGGGATGCGGCCGGCGGATGACAATGAGCTAGCCGCATATCGAAAGCTAGTGTGCGAGATTGAGAGGAGGAAGATGTGGGACACGAATGCGGAACGGAGTGCGAAACATGCTGCAAGTGGATTTCATTTCTTTCCGCCCTCTTTTCTTCTCTGAACTTGATTCTCATCCTGAGACACTATCTAACTACCAAACGTGGGTCTAGGGGCCGGTCATGACACCGCCAGCAACACCGGAGAGCATCCCGGAAATCGTACTGGACAATATCCTAGAAAACATACTGGAGAACGATCTTTTTTTGGTAGCCGCAGAGCGCGCAGCTCGGGAGGAGCTGGAAGACGAGAAATGGGTTGAGAGTGAGCTTTTGAAGGGCCTCGGTACGTCGTAGTAGCGCAGGAATAGCGGGTATTGTTAACAGGTCTTGTGTCATCTCCTGGCACTCCTCATGTTGATGCTACGGGAAGTGATTGTGGTTGCCTCTGCGGCTGCTGAAGTGGCCGTGTCTTGAGTAGTGTTCGTCCTGTAGGTGTTGTATGTCTTGGGCGGAATGAATGTATCATACGCTGGCCCTCTCCTGGCTCTGGGGGCGTAGTCAGGGTCCAAGGGGACCTGTGATTCCATGTTGGAGACCCCCCTCGTTGACTGATTTATCCACCGGGAAGGCGAGGAGTCGGGAAGTGTTCTAGCCTTGCTTGTCTGTCGGCTTCGTCTGCCCACGCTGGCCGGGCTTTTCCAGCCCTTTTTGTCTAGGCCCATAAGGGGCAGTTTGTAAGGGGTCATGGGCCGCTCCATGGCTGTCAGACTGGCATGGGACGGCCGCCTTGCTGACTTTACCGCATCCGCGTAAGATCTTGTTGCCACGGTCCGGCTCTGAGGGGCTGGGGCGTGCATTTTCTCCTGGGAGCCGAATCGCGGTATTTGCGTCTTCGAGGTGGCCGATCTCCGGATGGCATCCCACACTCTTGATTGCTGCCGCTGGTAGCAAACGGGCTGATGATTATGTTCAGGAGCCTTCAATCTGCTCGTCTCTTGGCATTGGGGAGTTGCTCTGTTTGGCCTCTCAGAGGATTTCATCGTAGTCTCAAAGGTGCTTGGACAGGGGAGATTCTTGACCTGCTGTTGTCTCAAGAGGAAGGCCTTTGGGAAGTAGCTGACGACTGAATAAATGTCTTTGGCATGGTACTGGGCGTCCGAATCTCCCAGTAACGGCATGACGGGAGATTGTTGATGAGACTGGCTGAGCTCTTGCAGTGGTGTACGACTGACTGGCTGGGCTCCAGGGTTAGATCTTGAAGCAGGCTGGGCCCGGGAAATGGCAGCAGCAGCGGCGTAACTTCTATGCTGTGTCAGAGCTTCGGGCTTCTTCGTCTGGGATGCTGATGTAGCGACTGCTGAAGACCTGGATGCGGTCCGCACGGGGACATTCAGGGGCGAAGCTGCCACTCTCGATGCCGCCGGCTTCTGTCCAGTTTCAGCTTTGGAGCTGGGACGGGTCCATGACTGCTCGGATCCCGGCGTGGAACTGTCCCTGCGAGGTCGGTATTTCCTCCGGGTCTTCCTTGCGGATTGCCGCTCTGTGGTATCCCAGTTGATCTTCAACTGCTTGTCGAAGAGCGTCTTGCCCCCGGTCTTTTGCAAATGAAACGGGGCAGGCGACAGGTCGCCCGCTCGCGCTTCGATGTCGGCCAAGACGCGGGTGGCCGGGATGATGTAGACCATGGCGACCTTGCCGTACTCTCCGTAGATGGTCTCAGGGGTGCCTGCAACGATGTGTCCGTATATCCTCCCTGTCTTGCCGTCCCTCACGATGGCCCCAGAATCACCGACGTGAATGGCCCCTTGAGGAAATATTGCAGGATACAAACGCTGGAATTGCGTTGAGCCCGGAAGTAGCATTAAGGTTGGCCGTCTGAACAGCTTTCCCCCAGACAAGGTTCCGACCTGTGCGGCGAGTGGCAACCTTAACGTCAACCATACCTCCGTCGGGCAGCTGATCCACATTCCCCACTGTGCCCTTCTTAAATTCCCCAAAATCTGTGTCTCATCACTGCCTTCTGGGACCTCTATGAGTACATAGTCCAGAGACATGGATGGCAGAAGGCAACCCTCAAAACTTGGTAGAATTTGGTTGTTTTCTAGATGCCGATCGTGATTTAGGGGGCCACGGTGATCTACGGATCTCGGCTGGCGGTGGCTATACTGGAAGAGACACAATTTAATCGACAGACGGCTCATTGGCTGACCTCACACTGACGTTCCCGCATTTTCAACAGTCTACTAGCTTGAGCGGAACCAAACTCACCTTCACAGCCCGCAAGCCCGACACGGTTGCCGGGCTCCAAGTTACATGGACCCCAAATCTTGCCGATCATCTGCTTCTCAGGGACAATGAAGTTCTGATTTTCAGCCGGGCAGGCTTGGTTCCTGAAGAGTCAAAACGCCATGCACTTCCCCGACGGACTGGTCGAAGAGACGACCCGGACGCCTTCCCTGCTCTTTGGCGGGCCGAGCAGGAAGACGCGCAGATGGTATAGCAAGCTGCTCCGTGGACAGTACGAGGAGGTGCCGCAGGACAGGAAGTTCGACGACTGCGTATTACTACGTGGTCAGGTATACAGAGACTTTGAAGAGTACGGCTACTAGCGAAAATGGCTGGAGATTCTTGACCGTCGGTACTAGGATCGGCCGAATGCCACGCTGAAACAGCTCTGGCATGACCGGCGGGACGGGCTGCAATGGTCCACATATATATATCTAGGTCCACTCTCTGGGTGGTCATCGGGCTCATCTTGTTCTTTGGGCTTGTTCAGGTAATCGAAGGTGCCTTGCAGGTGTACAAAGGCTTTTCAAAGAGTTTTGAGTCTAGATGCCATATCCGTATCCGTACCGGAATCTCTAACAAGACAGCTGGGTGCGACTTTACTTGGTGCATTTTTGCCAATCAAGTCCAATTTTTCCTCCCAGGAAGTTATACAGCTCCATGCTCGCCGGCTTGCTCGATCCTGAGCCAATGGGCGCTACGCGGACTTCGGAGTTGATATTCAGCGAGCCCTCGGAGCCGCAGGGAGACCAGAGCCTGTCTGTTGTGCCGACCCAGCGGTCGTTTCGGAAGTAAAGACCGTCGAAGGGGCCGTCGAAGTAGTATTGCTTGGCAATCTGTATGCATGGGTCAGCACTTTGACTTCGAGTTTCCAGGTTCAGTCAAGGCAGGAAATTCAACCGCACCTCTTTGGTGTTGCCGGCGAAGTAGTATGTGGACTTCGAGATGGCCTCGGCGCCGGGGCCGAGCTTCACGCGTCCGTAGTAGTCGGCCTTGGAGACGGAGAATTGCCAGCCGGCGTCGTGGGTGATCTTGATGAGGGTCTGGCAGTTGACACGGTTTTCAACCACCTTGGACGAGTTGCCAGACTGAGCCTTGAGGATCGTCAGGGGCACTACTAAAGTCGCGGGGTCGGCCACGCTGGACGCGGCGCGCGAGCCCGCGGCGCAACCCGAGCCAGCAAAGGAGTACTCGGCAATCTTGACCGTCGCGGGCGTGGCCGCCGCCGCAAGGCCGGCAAGCAGGGGGAGAACTTGGAGGACGTGCATCTTGTCTGAACTTATGTGGATGTGGCGGACGACTCAGTTCAGCGGCTCGGAATCCGGAATTTGCTGTCGTGACTTGACATGGAGACCCTTTATAGCATGGTGTCGTGGGACTTGAATAAAAGCACAGCACCAGGTTAGGCTATTCACGTCCCCCAAAGCATTTCGGGAGATGAACGACCGGATTGATAGATTGCGTTACATGCAACGGCCAAATTCCTAGATTAGCCTTTTATCCATGCACTGCGCGCCGGCTTTACGCGACCGCTATCCCGGCCGCCATTGCCTTTTTGTTTGGCCATGTCATTTGAGAGAAGCACCGCGCCCGAGTTCCGATCGTGTAAATTGAGAGTCAAAGTCGGAGCCGTTCCCCGCAAACCTCGGCAGTCCATATGGCCTCATCAACTGCGTCGTACTCCCCCTTTTTGTCTTTAAAGGGCACACCCCTTTTTGCACCCGACCCTAACCACCACACCCGCATGTATTTGCAGCGCCAAGAAGCCAAGCCAGTCGTTTGGGAGCCCTGGAATTTGGAACGGTGGCTCGTTCACCATCGCACCCACGGCCGCACTTGTGACGGTGGTATATCATTCGTGGATGGGCCCAAAATAGGACCTTGAAGAAGGCTCCAGTTTTGAGTCACTTTTTGCCCTCCTCTCTCTTGCAAACTTGAAAACACCTGAGATCTGCGATCCAACACCACCTGGTGCTAGCGCCTGCTAGTTTTTGTTGCGAGTGAATGACCTTTTACTCTTAATTCGATCCGACGGCACGACACGATTTGGGACCTCATTTGGCAAACGACATCCGCTCAGTTGCTTGCTGCCTGCGTGCTGCTCATCATCATTTCCCCATTTGCTTCAATGACCATGACATCAGTGGTGCCAGACTCGCCGAAATCGGACCTATAAACCCCCCCATAGATTTCGCTCGCTCGCAAGTTTTGCACCAAGACGGCCCCTGAAATGGAAGACAGCGCGAGAGTCCAGTTCATTTCGAGTCTCCAGCCTGCATGCAATACCCCGGGCCTTGATCTCGAATCTTGCAAGCTGCTCGTTGACGTTGTCCACTTCATATTTCACTTCCCCTGGCAGATAATCGAATCGTTGTCAATGGCGCGGTACTCGTCCATCCTCTGTCTCCACAGCACCCCCTGCCCTCCTTCCCGCTCGCATACCCCCTTTTTGTGGAGAAAGCGCCAAATGGCGGTCCTGTCTCTTTGCACCCGTCTGCTAAACCACCACATGCCAGGCAAACGGCCAATCAGACCCAGCCAGAAACCAAACATCCACAGCGCGTGCTCGTCACGATCGTGCAACAGCTGCAGGAACTCAGGTCCCAATGCGCCGACAAATTGGACATAGCGAAACAGATTCCCTGCCAAAGGAGCAAGACGCCGAACTATCCCAAGCACCCTTGCAGGCTCAGCTAAACTGCTGTCATGGCCCTCCCAGTGGCGAACGTCGGTACTATCATATCCCCTGTTATCTTCGCTGCCCTGCGGTGCGTGACACACAGACGCCGCAAACACGAACTGCAGCAGGCTCTCGCTCCGGAACTCCTTCGTAGCCATCAACAAGGGCCTCAGTCCCGTCTGCAGCGACAGCCAGCCGAGCCGGTCCTCATCGTCGCTGAAGACCCAAGACTGGCTGATGTCCGAGGCGTCCTCGACGGCCGCAAAGGCAAGCGTGTTGAGCATCATGGCGGTCAGTAGCAGCGCGTCGGACTCGGCTCGTGATTTGGGGGGCTGGGAGACGGCGGACCGGAAGAGCTTGCATGCGGCCGTGGAGAGGGAGTACTCGGCCATGCGGTGCGCGGAGGCATTAGGAGCGTGGTTGCTGAGATGGCAGGCTGATACGGCGAGGATGGCGGCCAAGAGGTGGTGGTGCTGGCAGCTGAGGTCCCAGAGAGCGGGACTTAGGGGCACTAGTGTTAGGAAGCCGCCGCGGCCGAGGTCTTGGGCGATGTGCGAGAGAAGGGCGCCGATAGGGGTTGCGTTCTGGCCTGTGGTGATTCCCGCCGCGTGCATCTGCGGCTCGAGTAGCGACTCGGCGACCAGGGCAGACCAAAATTGTGTTGGCGCCAGAGTGGTCGCCGCCGGAGAGAACCCCTTTTCCAAACGGTCTTGGTCCGCGGCCCCATACTGGCACTCTCGCTTGACGCGGGTGCAGCGCGTGCAGACTGGCTTCGCTTTGTCGCATTTGATTCGTCTTTGCTTGCACGTCAGACACCCGAGACGGTCTTTGGTGTGGAATTTCCGCCGGTGATACTCTCTCGTCTTTGAGCCGGGTTCTGTGGCAGACAGGACAAGAAACCTCCCGGGGGCGTCCATTTTAGCCTGTCCCTGGAGTCGTGCATCCAAGAAGGGTAAACGATAGAAAGGGCAGAGGGGGGTTGAATGTCAAAAGCCACAAGAAAGCCCCTTTGGTCGTTGCGTGTTGGCGAGCTGAAGACTCAATAAGCCCGGCGGAACCATGGTCCGCTTCGTTTGCCGTTCTTGGAAAAGATACACCCTTGAGTGTGGCGCAGCAATGCCGTAGCCAACGAAGCGTAGAACTCCATTGGTATTATCCCGAACCGTATCCATCGTACTTCAAAATGAGTGGGCTCCAAAATAAATACCGGTAGAGAGAATTACAGCTCATGGGGTGCTGTCGTGTCGAGAGATGACGAACCCAAGTGCCCCTGTTAATCGTTACTTTGCCTCCGAATGTGGTAAACGACGGGGCTCTCCATGGTGACGATGACGACTCTCATGTCCTGGCTGACATGGCATTTTCTCAGTTTAGTATAAGAGCTCCGTCCAACATGCAGAAACAATCGATCAGATCATCGTTCACTGGTGTCAAGACTCACTTTCTCGGATATCTTCAACCCCCGTTGTCAACAATGCTGCCAACCATCATCTCCTTCTTGCTCCTGGGTTTAACCTCGGATGCGAGTGCCGCGCAATGTCCCTCATCACCCGGCCTCATCGACCTCGGGCACGCCAAACACGTCCCGACAACCACTTACACAACGGCATCTGGGCGCAACATCTCTGTCTACAAGAACATCCGCTTTGCCAAACCGCCCACAGGTGACCTCCGATTCCGGCTCCCCGACACAAAACTCCCCAAGATTGCCGGCATCCAGGATGGCAAGGTGGCCGACGAGCAGAGTACCCATTGCATCTCTTCTATGCCGGCTGTAGCACCCTTCCCGCCATACAACGGCACAACATGGGGCCGCGAGGACTGCCTGTTCCTCGATGTCTGGGTCCCGGACGACGTCAAACTTGATGACAAGGTACCAGTGCTTCATTGGTTTGTCGGCAGCGCCTATGCCTTTGGGAGCAAGGAGATGTATGTGTCGCCGACCGGCCTTTTCGACATCATGGACACGGATACGAAGTTCATCTTTGTTGCCAACAACTACCGTCTTGGTGTCCCGGGATGGACATATCTCCCTGGCGAGGACCTGGTTGCCAATCTTGGGATGCATGACTGTCTTGCAGCCGCCGAGTGGACATCCAAGTACATCAACCGCTTTGGGGGAGATCCGGGCCGGGTTACGGTCATTGGACAGAGCGCTGGGGCTGGTATTATCGGTCTTTTGACTGTGCTCAACGGCGGTAAAGGAAAGCTTCCTTTCCAGCAGGTATGGCATCTACCTGACTCGTGTTGAGAATCCAATTCATGGCAGCTAATCTCATGGGTTAGGCCTTGATGTCATCTCCTGCGATACTCCCCCGACGGCATCCCATCGAGCATCAGAAGAACCTATTCCAACAAATCCTAGCCGAAACAAATTGCACATCGGTCAAATGCCTCCGTGATATCCCAGAAAAGGCGATTCTTCATGTCAATGAGAAGCTCATCAACGATGTCCCATCCGATGCCGGTGGCGGAGTGTTCGGCCCCGCCCCTGGTTTTGGTCCCGTTCCAGATGGGTCTTTCATTCCAGATATCCCACTCGTGCTTTTCCAGCAGGGAAGGTTCCACAAGGAGCTACGTTCTCTCGTTATCGGCAATGTTGCAAATGAGGTGAGGTATCAACTCGGCCCAAGTACGTGTCATGCACTAACAATATTCAGGGGATGGGTCTTGCTCACGATGAGGGACTGCCCGAGTACTTCCCCACCATGGTCCGCCAGATTTTCAGCACCGCCAGCAACGGAACTATCGCCGATATTCAATCCCATTACAGTTTCGATGGAAACCCAGCCAAGCTGGCCTGGGACTGGACCACCGATGCCATCTTCGCTTGCAACGCCGCCAACATTGCAGAGGCCTACGGCGACCACGCGAGACGATACATATTTTCTGTACCTCCTGCTATCCATGGCCAAGACGCATTTTGTAAGAAGAGAGCCCACATTCCACACTCTTGAATAAAAGAGATTGCTGACTGCGTTCATGTCATTAGACTTCTTCTACTCAAACCAGACGACGACACCCGTGGATGACGTCAACGCTGCGAGAACATCACAAAGATTCTTGCTAAACTTTCTGTACGGGAGAGAATTCCCATGGCCAGTGTACGGTGAGGTAAACCGGATAACCAACATCACAGATGCTGGGTTTGAGAATGCGTCTCTTCCATTGGACTTGGAGGCTCGCTGCGAGATGATCAACCGTCTTCTGCTAGACCCTGACAATGGGGTTTAAGAGGCCAGAAACGCTGTGTTGGTATGGACTAAACTTCGCTTTCAAAATACCTAGCATTAGGACACAAGAAAAGTCACCGGAAATATCAGACACGTCTACACTAAATCAAACTCCTGAAGCTGAACGCCTCGCTCCTTCAACATGTCCACTGTTACGCGCCCCAGAATCTCCCTTGCCACCTCAATTGTGTCTTCCTCCCGACACATATCTATTGGAAACGACCCAAGTCTAGGGTCTATCCAAGTAAATTGCGCAGTCGAGGTGTCAATGAAACCAGGAGCCCAGTACGCAGCCCATTCCGGTGCATCTTCGCTCCCATTCCAGACGGGTCTGCATCCACGCGAGAGAGGTCCCAGAATGCCCTCCCCATTCATCATTCCGTCGAGGTAGGTTTGGCCGAAGACATGGTACTGGCCTGGCTATCCTGGCAGTGATGGTCGTACCGGTCTCAAGGTTATGGTCCAGTCACAGCCTAACAAAGCGCAGATCACCTCCCCCGGCTGCGCGGAGAAAGGCCCAAGCCCAAGACGCCCCTCGTCAGTGACGCAAACTGAGGTACCATTGATCGCTGGGGTGGCAATAGAGCGGTCGGGATTGTCTTCATGGAACCCTCTGGAGCTAATGATCCGCGACAGGCTCTCCATTGACTCCTCGAAGGTAAGGTAGGTCGCTGATCCATGTCGTGAACGAAATCGTCGCGACACCAGCCAACTTGTAAAATTCGGCAGTATGCCTCAAGCGCGAGGCTTTGACCACGGTAGAAGTTGTAAACATGCTTTGAGGTCGGCTTGCATCGATATATGACCTCGAGCTCCGCTGAAGCCATACGTTCCGGCTGCAAATCATCCTCCTCCCCAAGCCGACACGGCGAGACTGTGTCAGCCTTTCCTAGGATAATGCCTGTTACTCGCATGGTCCTGTCGCTGGGGAAGCTGCAGTTTGGGCGTAAGCCTCCACTCGCGCTGGAAGCTGGTCGTAGATAGGTCTGCTGCCGGCGTGACGGATTAATGCTCCAATCCGGTGCCCAACTCGGCAAACCGGAAGTGTCGGTTGCACACGTACTTGAAGGAAGCCTAGCGGAAGTCAATATGTTGAGCGATTGTAATGACCTGACAAACCGCCTCGCGAAGTCGGTATAGACGGCTGCCGTGGTTTCGAGATAGTCAGGCGAGATATCCATGGCTCGCGCAATGGCGGATGGGACCAGACTCAGTAAGCCGTATATCCTGTCTCTCGGATCCCCACATTCGGCTGCTCTGCCTATCTCGAAAATACTCGTGAGGGGCCGCTGACCGCCGAAACATAGTCCGGCAATGCTTTTGAGCCGCAGCATAAACTCATGGCCCCCTTGAGAGCTGCTGAAGTTGCTGCCCATCTTCCATTGCGACATGTAATAGATGGCTATTTGGAAGTCGCGCCACTTGAGGTCTTCAGTCCCGCACCGGATGGCCGACTCATTCTAACGGAGGCTGATTTCCTGTCGAATCCACAGACGGCCAAACCAAGGGCGATTGATTAGATGACTGGGCGCGGCGTATTCTTGAGGCATCTCGGCGAAATTTAACATCGCGTCCGGGTCAGCCCAATGGGATTCCCTATCGGCAGTATCAGAGAGGGTTACATCTTTTCTGGTCACAGCACCCATATTCCACGGCACATGCAGGATGCTACTGATCTCCCCGAGGAACTGGAGAGCGCGGGTGCTGTCGTCAGCCTTAGGACCCAGCCAAGCGATGACGTCGGATGCGCGGCGATAGATGCCGCCCATAAGCCGGACCTGGTGGCCGCGCTCTCGGAGGTCGGCCTGGTTGACGCGGATGGCGTCGATCCACAGTGTGCGGGCCGCAGCCTCTCTGCGAAGGTGTCGGAGGGGGCCGTCTCCAGGCCTAGCGAGACTGCGAGAGACCGCTTTCTCCGGCGGTGTGGCAAGCGAACCCGGATGCGACTTGCGAACCAGTCGCGCTGCGGGCCCCAGACATACGGCAGCGCTTCGTAGTCCCGTGCGTCCTCCTGGACCTCGATGGCGATGTCGATGCAGATGTCGCATCGAATTTTCCCGCCAAGAGTCTAAGCAGTCGGATCTGCTTTGGCTTAAGGGGGGCGTACCGATATTCGGGTCTGGCCATGCGGCTATCGTCAATTGGCGATTCAAGTTGCCAGAAGGTGCGATTGTCTGCAGTGCGGCACGAGCATGGGAACTGCTGCGCGATTGGTCACGTGGTGCCCAGGCAAGAGGTGTGCCTCCCTGAAAAGTCTCAAGCGGGGTTACAATGTTTCACCACCCTAAAATCGACTGCCACCCATGCTCATTGTCACGTTTGATCAGTCTAGATCAGCCCCGGCTCAGCTTCGGCTAATATCTGCCCATTGAACAGCACAGCCTTCCGAGAGGGTGCAGTTTTAGCCGAAGGGCCCAGAATTGGGACATTCGCACCCATAGGTACCTTTATTCGCAACGACGAGAAATTATAAACACTGGATACCGAGGAGGATAGACTTCTTGCTCGTCTTCTTATAATCCGCTGTAAGAAACGTATTATATAAAGTCGCGCCGACGCATTATTCAAGCGGAGATCTGCTATCATTAACGCTTCCCTATCGCCTAGAGCTAACCTGGCATTAGAGTTCCAAGGCGGTTAAGCCGCCCCTTAGTTATTCGGGGAGGCCTCTAGTACTATTAACCTCCTCCCCTTATTCAATACTAACTAGGCTACGATACTAGATCCGGCTCTGCTAGACGGTCAGGCTTTTGGTAATAGAACTAATCCCTCTACTCAGGGCAGTTTAAGTTCCCGAAAGGTTCTTACAAGTTAGACTCTAGTTCGTAACCTATCCATTTAATAAGGTATTCTAGTTTACCTTAACTAACTTTAAAGTCTAGAATAGTTTCGACGTTTTATTCTAGTTCTTCGTCGTCTTCTGCTTTTATATAGGTCTTAAGTTTAGCGTTTTTTAGTACGGGTTCGAATAGCAATATATAGTAAACTAAAGTTCTTAATCGCATCATCTTTAGTAGATTAAGTTTGTAATTTAACGTCAAAATCTTTTTCTTAATTTTAAACAGTCTGATTTTCTTAAAATCTAGTCTCTTATTTAGGCGTTTTATATAAATATTTTATATTAATAAGAATACTTTATCTCCTTCCTTTAAACTTATATTTATTGTAATATTTGCATATTCTTTTACAGACAAACTTGAGTAAGTCTTATAATATATCAAATATTTTATATAAGCGGTCAGCCTTAATTACTACTTTTAATACTTTTATTAACATAGGTTCTTATTATAACTTAGGTTTATATCTATTGTTTACAAAAAATAGTGTAACTTTTATAATATTTATATTATTATCTGTCTCGTTATATGCTTGTTATTTAAAAAAAAGTTGTTTTATAATGCTAAACCTGACGTTTAGTTGGTGTAAGCCCTTAAAAGGCCTGGAAAAACCAGGGTGGACCAGTAAGTTAGTTGCTTGTTAAGGGTGATTTGACGCGTCTGAAGGTGTAGACCTTAATTGCGGCCGACACGGCGTAAGGTTTTGGGTAAGTGCTATAACTCTACTGCTTTTAACGCTGTCGACGTCGATAACCTCCGTTTAGCTGGAATTAACTTACGGCTGTAAGCTGCAGTAACGATAAACGCTATTTAACCGACAGTATAAAACTATAACTATAAGCCCTCACACTTTATATTGCTTTATTACTTTAACTATTGACTTGGGGCGTTTGTTCAGGCCAACCCTGTCGTTCTTTTTAGGCTCTGTATGTAATATTACTGTAGCCGTTTATGTACATAGCGATGCGTTCTCTAGCGCGTGCCACTGTCAAAAAGGGGCCGCGCCGCGCGGTTCTTTGAACCGCGCTACTTTCAATAATCATTATTCCGACGATTTTCACCACGAAGACCTTTCATTAAAAGCCCAGTGATATTCTGGCCCTTCGATCGAAGGAAGATGACCTAGTCCACAGTTGCGTTTCTTTTGTTGTTCTATACTAAGCTCTGTTCTATGTTAGGCTCCGTTTTATACTAGGTACTGTTATATATTAGGTTCTGTTCTATACTAGGTACGTATCTGTTTTTCTACATTAGTTGCATTTATGTCCCTCCGATCGGAGGACCAGTAGTCTGGGAAGTCGGCCTTTCAAGCTAACAGCACTGTTCTGTAAGTGTAGTTCTCCTTATGGTTTCTTCCCTATTATATTACTGTACTAGTTTAAATAGGGGCTCTATTAGGGAGCTGCTTAGCAGCTAGGCTAAACTGGTCTGAAAGCTCCTTAAATATAATAAAAATATTATTAATTAAACATTAGTATTAAGTGATGCTTAATATCTTATTAAAATCACAACGTTATAGGTTTAGCTTTACGTAGCTATTATTAACGATAATAATAAAATGTTTAAATCCTTAATACCTGCTTACTATAAAGGCGTGCTTCATCACTGCTCCTTCCAATTAAACCACTATAATCTTTTAAAAGTGGGTAAAGTACGTTCTTAACATTTAAGAAGATTCTGTTAAGTTAAGAACTTAACGAAATTATAAGACTACAGCTAAACACTAAAAGCGGCTACGTGTTACTAGTGTTAAAATACGTTTTATTCTTCGCTGTTAAGTTCTTTAATAACGTTATTCCTTTAATTAAACAGATCTAAGAAAGTGGGACTGGAGATTAGGGAACCTAACAGTTAATGTTTAGTTACAGCTTAAATCTGACTTAACGTTAAATTACTTAGTTTAAAAGCGAGAATACTGTTAGGTTCACGATTTTAAAATCAGTTAAGAACGTTATAGTAACAATCTTAGCAGTCTGCTTTAAAGTAGGAGTTCTTCTTTGCAGGTAAATTGGAAAATAGTGTGTTACTTAAGTAATTAGACTAGCAGTAAGGCACTTTTATAATAAAGGGATAGCACTGTTAGACTTAAAATACCAGTCTTCCTCTAATTAAATTAATATTATAATTAGGTTATAAAAGGGAAGCCCTTACAGTTGTTAAACGTATTAATAAGCTTTATTAACACTTCGTATTAAGACGTTAAAAGCCTTTACTAAGGAAATATTAATCTTAATAACTCTAACGACTCTATTTAATAACACAGTCTCCTTAAAGCAGTCTCTTATTAATTGAAACATTATATTAGTGTAATAGCAGTTCTTAACTCCTTAAGATATAAAGCTTGATAAGGTCTTTAATAAAGAATATATTACTAATTACTTAAAAACGTTTAATAAGCATTATAAAAATTATATTAACTTTATAGATAAAACACACTTCCTTAAGTGGATAAGATAATATAAGAAAGATATAAAGGCAGAGATTTATAATAAAAAGGAAAATATAAAGTTATATTTATTAGATAGACTGAAGATTTAGATAAAGAAATACTGGAAATATTAAAACCCTTATTAAAAGAAAAGACTAGTTAAAGCTTTTTATTATTTCTATAACTACTTTATTAATTAAAAGGCCCTAAGCCTTATTTTAGCTATTTAAGAATATAGTTAACTTTTAACTTAATTAAATACAGATAAATATAAGAAGGTTAAGTAAGATACTATTTAATACTTTTATAATATATTTAATCTCCTTATTAAGAGCGCTATTCGCTAATATAAGGATATATCTAATAAGAATGTTAAAATTATTACTTATAATAAGTTTAAGGAGTAGTTTATTAACTTTATATCTAATAATTATTTAATAGATAAGGAGTTTACTCACTTACAGCTTCTTAATCCCTTAAAAGGTGCGGTTAAGGTGATAACTTCCTTAAAAACCCCTTTTATCCTTATTGAAAATAGTGTAAAGGACTTCCTTCTTACCCTAGAGGTCGAAACCGAAAGTCCTCTTCCTCTAATCAGAATTAGAGAACTTTATTATATAATGTTAAAATGCAAAAGGGGTTATGGCATTGGAAAGCAGTGTGTGTTGAAGGTGATTGATTGTTTCTATCTTCAAGAGCGGAAGCCGTGTTATTATAGCCGTGAGGGTGGCCAGTGCACGGAGTGCATTGGCCACACTCGCTTCTGCGAAGCGAGGTTGGCTGACGGAATACGAGGTTGGCAGTGGAGTCTGGCGTTCTTGGCTGTGCAGATCCACGGATGCAGCCGCGGAGCGGCTGCGTGGATCCAGCCACACTGTTCCAGCCACACTGGCCGGGTTAGGGTTGTAAAAACCCACCAATAAGTCTTAATTTAAAGGATATATAAGCTAAGCTAAGACTCTTATATAAGCTTAGTAAGTATACTCTTTCTTAGAAATGAAGAAGTTAATCAAGGAGGTAGTTAATAACTATAATATCTACTATTAGAAGTAGAACTGACGTTATAAGCCTTACAGGCTTCTTAAACTACTCCTTATACTATAGGTATTATAAAGCTTTATCTTAGTTAACTTTATTACTAGAATTCTAAAGTCTAAGGACCCTGTTATAAGAGCTACCTGTAATTAAATCTTTATAATAATTAACAGATTAACGAAATAGGCTTACTTTCTACTAATATTGAAAGATATAATAACAGAATAACTTATTTATATCTTTAAAAAAGAAATAATCTTACAACACCTTTAGTTAAATAATATTATTACAGATTAAGATAAGCTAATTGTATCGAAGTTTTAATAAAGATTAATGTAAAGAATAAGTATAAAAAGTAAACTCCTAATAGCTTTTTACTTACAGATAGATAGTTAAATAAAATAAGTTAATTAGATATTTATAATGTATCTCTAAACTTACGTTAATTTCAAATAAAACAATTAGCTTAAGTTACTGTTAATAATATAAGTAGCTTATAATATAATGTTAGTTAAGTTAATAAGTATATTACTATTTTTTATAAATTACGGAAAGGAGCTTAAACTTTATTAAGGCCTGTTAACTAGCACCCCTTAAGCTGCAATCTGTGCAGATTAAATGTAAGAACTGCATAACTATTTATAAGTTAAACTTAAGTTTATATATAAATAAATAAAAGGTTTATTAATAAATATTAAATTAAGTAGTTAATACTTAAAGAAGGATTTTATTATAATAATAAACAAGTTAAAGGACTAACTCTTTAAAAAAGGGATTACATTTACTTTTTTTTACAAAACCTGCATTTGAAATAACTTAGTAAGAAGCTCGACTTTAAAAGGTATAAACTGTTTTAAATTAAAAAGAAGGTTATTACGTTTAATTATAAACTTAACTTACTTATTAGTATAAAGGTGTAGATTAAGGTTTTTTATATCTTACTTTTAAAACCTGCTTTAAAGGGAGTTCCTTTAGAAAAGAAGATTAAGATTGATACTAATGAAGATAAGTACGACGTTAAGGAAGTTATGGATTTACGAAAGGGAAAGAATATATTTAAATATCTTATTAAGTACTTAAATTACAGTTTTAAAAGTAATTTATAAAAGCCTGTTAAAAATCTGAAGTATTTAAACCTAATTACGGAATTCACTAAAAGAATCTAAATTAACTAAAACTAATAATAAGAATTAAAAATAAGATAAGATTTAATATTTAAACTGTTATACTAAAGAGTAAGATTACTGTAAGATTTAAAATTTAAAAAGCGGTAAGAAACTCCTTAATAAGTATAGAAGGATATTTATTAGAACCCTTAACTAAGGTTATAAGGACTTTAGACTTAATAAGGAGGCTAGGCCTTTAGAGCTAGTAAGCTTTACATAAATCATATATATAGTAATATAGAGAATTAAAAAGTTGTAAACTAATAACTTATAGGATAACTTATTTCTTATAACTAGAGGATTTACGCCTTACTGCAGGTTTAGAGAAGGAGTTAGAGGGTAAAAGGCAAACTAGTACGCTTTAAGGTCTCCCGAATTAGTTATATAGCGGTATATAGCAGAAAAGTGTGTCTGCGAGAATAAGCGTTATTAAAAAAGGAAGTTAGTAAAAAAGAAAAATAATAAAAAGTTATAATATAGTGTACAGTCTTTAAGATTACAGCCTATGTTATAAAGACTCTTATAAAGCTTAAATCTATAGCTTCTTATTAAAGGAAGTAAGTGTAATGCTACTGTATTAAAGAGCCGTTTCGTTTATTAAAAGAAAGAAGTTATGAATTAAGTTAAGAAGACGTTATAAGCTATAGCGACCCCTTAAAGGAAAGGTTAGTAAGGAAAGAGTCCTAGTCCTAAGAGGCTAGCTTAGCACGGACTAAGTCTACTACTTCCACTTACTTTTAAAAGGACAAAACTTCAGCTTTATAAGAAAATAACTTTATCGCCTTTACTTTAATAGCGCGTTATTAGGTTTCGATATATTGTAACTTTACAAAGGAATTACAGTATTTAGCGATTACTTAATCGTATAAGGCATTTAGCTTCTTTTTCTTATTTACTAACCCCTTAATAAACTTATTAAAATAACTAAATGCGTTATATAAAGAAGGTATACCTACAGACTAGTATTTACTATAACTATCAGATTACGTTATAACTTAATATAATAAAGACTTAATTTAGTAACAAGTGTAAGGAGATATCTGTAAGTTAAAGACGTTAAGAGATTCTATAAGGCAAATACGACGGTCGTGAGGAGCTTTTTCTTATTTTTTCTATTTCTTACGTTTCTTAATACGGTTAGAAGATATAATAAAGGATAGGAAAGGAGGAAACCGACCTGACAGTTCTTTATGGGAAAAGAATGTTAAAGAGGGGGAATTATGTGATAACCTTACAGGCTGGTACTTAAGTTAAGGCAGCTTGATAAATCCCCTGTAAAAGAAACAGTACAGAAGGATAAAGGGTACTGTCTTACATATTAGGTTAGGGGTGTAAAGACCCGAAGCCCTTACGACTAGTAAGAAGGAGCTTAATAACCTATAGGAACTGATAACCTTAAGTACCGTTTAGTTAACTGCTTAACTGTAACTGTATAGTACACTATTAAGTATAATGGACTAAGTAAAGTATAAAGGTACGTTTTAGTTAGTTAGTATAAATAGTTATAGTTATGTTTATAACTACTGTAAAGGACTTTAGTTCCTTATATTAGTATTTTATTTAATTGTTTATTTATATCCTACTGTTTAGACTTACCTCTGTACATTATAGTGATAGCGACTTACAGTGATATTAAACCCCTGTTTAAAAGTGCTAGCTTAACAAGCTGTCTTCAGAACGCCTCTTAACTGTTAGCGTCCTGTTATACGTTCTGTCTTAACCTATGCTAATCCTCTCAAGGCCTATATCGGGTGTAGGTTGTAATAATTACCGCACGTGCGATTTAAGTGGAGCTTACTGTGACGACTCTGCAGGCTGTCACTTGGGCCGGGGCGGCCTGACAAATCCCCTGTAGAAGGAACAGTGCAGGAAGGACAGTGTATACTGTCCAGACGTACTGGGCCAGGGGTGTAAAGACCTGAAGCCCCTACGACTAATGAGGTACTGCTTATAACATGCTAAGTACTTGCACTATAAGCAGAGGAAACCTTACAAGCAGAACGTTTACGCTATATAAGGTGCTTACGTAATAAGCACTTATAATACTATAAGTAAGGTACGAAGTACCTCCTAGTTAGTTAGTATAGATAGTTATAATTATATTTATAACCACTATAAGGGACTTTAGTTCCTTACACTAGTATTTAATTATTTATTTATATCCTACTATTTAGACTTACCTCTATGTATTATAGTAATAACGACTTATAGTGACATTAAACCCCTATTTAGAAGTGTTAATTTAATAAGCCGTCTTTAGAACGCCCCTTACCTGTTAACGTCTTACTATACGTTCTGTTTTAACCTGTGCCAGTCCTTTTAAGGCCTGTGTTAGGTGTAGGTTATAATACGATATTAGCGTCCAGTTCTGAACGCCGTTTATTAAATTCCCAGACACTACCTCTCTCCTATTAACATATTAACCTCTGGAAAAGGAAAGGAGATTAAGAAGGTATAAGCCTAACCTTAGCTCCTTATTATTAATAAGTTAGTTATACGCCTTAAAGATTTGAACCTTAATTAGTAAGGACTGGTTAAAGAGCTTAATAAAGCCTTTCCCGGAGATATTAAAAGTTATATTAGTTTTATTAAGAAACTTTAGGCTTAACTTAACGCTGTTAAGCTGGAGAATAACGACCTTAAGGGCTTATAAAAGAAACGAGTAAAGCTCCCTCTACTGTTACGCTTTAAGGGAGACTTTATATAACTGGAATCTTAGATAACCCAGCTTTAAAGTTATATTACTTATTATAATAAGCAGTTCTTTAAAGAAGAAGGGAAGGTTAGGTTCGCCAGAGCCTTACTAGATAAAGTAGCCATTTACTAGTATAAACCTTATATGAAGATAATTAACGACCTTTTTATAAACAGGGTATAAAAGGAGGCCCCTGAAACTTAGGCCTTTTTTAACAACTTTAACGTCTTTATCAATTAACTCTAGATTAAGTTTAGAGAACTAAATGCCCTTAGGCGGGCTGAATAGCGCCTTATAGCCTTAAGGTAGACGTCCTTAATCCTTAAGTTCTCCACGCGCTTTAAACTAAAAGTAATAAAGATTAAGCTTAGCTAAAAGGCCTTAGTAATGCTATTTTAGAGTAGTCTGAAGGAGTACGTTATTAGGGACTTTTACTAAGAAGACTAACCTAACTGTCTTTAGGAATTAGTTAAGATAGTTATTAAGGCTGATAACTGGTATTATAATCACTATTATTAAAAGAACTTCTAGAAAGAATAAACCCCTTAGTTAAGTAAATTGAAGAAGGGGAATTAGTTAACTGTAATAGGTTACCATTCTAGGCTAATGGATATTAGTATAGTGAACTGCTAGAATCGACTTAACTGTGATAAGCCTTAACGATAATAGTAATAAAAGCAGTTTAAGGATCTATTTTAAATCTAATGTTTTAACTGTAATAAGAAAGGTTATATAGTGTAATAATATCTATCGCTAAAGTAAGTTAATTAAAAACCTATCTTAGAAGGAGGAAAGCACGTCAGGTTTAACTTAGGAGATGTTTATGTTAGGATAGCAGGTAATAAAGAAGACTGTATTTAGATAGATAAGTGTAATTTAGGAGATAAGGAAGAAGAGGAACCTTAAGATATAGTGTACCCAGTCCTTAAAGGTGTCTTAAAAGAGTTAGTTATAGAAGTGTAAGTTATAGAAGACTAACTTTAAGGTGGAAACTTAGAACTATTAAAGGTATAGGTTATAAAAGACCAACTTTAGGAAGAAATGTTCTAATTAGCTGTTACAGGCCTTAAAAACCTTACCCTGTAAGCTTAGGAATTAAGAAAGTCTAGGACGGACCTTAACTTAGAAGTTATTAAGATGGTAAAAGGAGTTGAAGAACTAACCCTCTAGGCCACCTAAACGGTAAAATAAGCCTTAAAAGGTAAAAGAGAATAAATTAAGAGAATTAAACTGGAGAAATGGAAGTTCTTTTTAATAATACCCCTTAAGACTTTTAAACACTTTAAGCACGTTAAATGGATTAACACCCTTACCTCTTTAGAAGAAGGATAGCTTGGATAGCTACCCTGTATTAAAGCCGGTATGCCTTAGACCAGAACTTTAAAGGTCCCCTGAGAAGGTATAAAGTAAGTATATTAATAAAGGGTCCAGGAGCTGAAGGAGAAATATTAAGAACTGGTAAATAAAATAGAGGACTTATAAGTTAAAGGTCTTATAGTGACGTTTAAAGATAAAGTAGTGGAGATTAGGTTAAAATTTTATAATAAAGTTCGTTTTACTAATTAACTTAAATACTAACTTGTTAAAGAAGACCATTTCGTGGAGGAATAAGCTGGGTTACTGTTACTTAAGTTTTAGGAAGAGGTTTGGGAGAAATAATACACCTGGAGATAAGTGGAGGAAGAGAAGAAATAAGGTACCACTTCCCCCGTTCTGTATTTTATAACTGTAACACTAACAGTTAACATTAACCACCCTAGTTATAAAGACATATTATAGATTGATTACATGTATAATAACTACGCTTTTAACCGGTATTGTGAGCCTAAGGCCCTTTATAACCACTTTTTAAACATATAAAGACAGGATTATGCTGTTATAAAGATAAAGTTAAAACCAGCTTACTATTAAGTCTCCTACTCCTTAATAAAAGAGTTTAATAATAAGTGGAAGGTTACTGTGGTTAATCAGACTCCCACTATATGCTAGTAAGGAGGGGTGTTTAATAACTGCCCAGTTGTAACGTGCTTATTATATCTTAATAGAAAAGCTAAAGAGTAGTAGAAGTAGGAAGACTATTAACGGATCTAAGAGTAAAAAGATATTGTTACGATTTAAGCCTGTAAAGCGTATTACTGATTTGTTAAGGATTTTAGGAATATTATACCGTTTAAAGTTAACTGGACATTAAGGTGTGAAAACCTAAGAAAAGTTAACCGCCAGGTTTATTAAAGCTGCTTATTTTTCTAAAAGGAATTAGGAAAAGGCTGCGGGCCCTTTAAAAGGGCTAGAAACTAGTAGTTCGCTAGTTAGTAAAAACCTTAAGAAGAAGGAGAGGTATTTAAAGGTTAGGTTAGATAAGACCTTAAGGATAAATAGTTACTATAACTTAGATGTTAAAAGAGTATAAGTATTATTCTGTTAGTGTTAATATAACAGATAGAAGAGGGAGGCTATTTAGGGTAAGAGTAGTGATTAATAATAGGAGTGCTTTTAACCTAGTGCACCCTTTATTAGTTAACTAAAGGAAACTCCTTAATAAAGAGTATAAGGAGGTTATTCCTATTTAAAATGGAGAAGGAGGCCTATATTAGTATAATAACGGTAAGGTCACTTACTATTTACCACTCCTAATTAAAGTAGACAGGGATAAATAATAAGTGGATTTTAACGTTATATTAGTGGCAGGGTATAACATAATCCTAGGTTTACCCTAGCTGGAAAAGTATAACCCTGTAATTAACTAGAGGAGTAGCCACCTTACCTTTAGCAAGTCCCCTAGCTATAATTATTATTTAGAAAAAGTTAAAAAGGTATTAAATTGTTCTAGAGATGTACGAAGCATTTAGAAGCACGTTAAACCCTTAAAACTAAGTATAGTTTAAGTTAGGTTTATTAAGACAGTTAAAGGATTAAAAGGTCTACTGTATTACTTAAATGACGATTTAAAAGGTGGAAAGAAGTAAGAAACTGATTTATAAATAAGTGAAGAAGTTAACTTATTTAAAGTACCTGTAGAATATAGGAAGTTTACCCTGTTTTAAAAAAAGATACCGTAATTACTAAACTACGGATTATAGGATTACGAAATTAAGCTAAAGCTGGGAGTAAAGCTCCGCAACTTCCAACCTTACTATTTAAACCCCTAATAGGCTGAAACCTTATAGGAGTATATTAATAAGAACTTAAAAAACGGGTTTATTATAAAGTCCCAGTCCCCAGCAAGGTACCTAGTACTGTTTATCCTAAGGAAGGGAGATGGTAAACTACACATGGTTATTAATTACTAAACGTTAAATAAAGATACGATTAAGAATCGCTACCTATTACTATTTATTATAAAAATGTAAGAACAGATTGTTAAGGTAAATTAGTTCTCTAGCCTTAATTTCCCTATAGGATTTAACTACGTTTAAGTAAAGGAAAAGGACGAATATAAGATAGCCTTTTAGACTTATAACGGGTATTACTAGTACTGTATTATACCGATAGGATTAATAAACGCCTTAACGACTTTTTAAAGCCTTATTAATAATATCCTCTACTCCTTTTTTAATAAGTTTATCTTTATATACTTAGATGACGTTTTAATTTATTTTAAAACTTTAAAAAAACACTAAAAGTATATATAATAAGTTTTAACAGCTTTTAAAAAAGTAAAGCTAATAGTGAATTTAAAGAAAAGCCACTTCCACGTTTAGGAACTGAACTATTTAAGGTTTAAAGTAACTCTTAGAAAGCTTAAAATGTAACTAGAGAAGATAAAGGCAGTTAGGGACTAGCCTACTCTAAAGAATTAGAAAGAGTTATAAGCCTTTATCGGTTTTACAAACTTTTATTACTATTTTATCAGGTACTTTACAAAGATTATAAGACCATTTTATAAACTTACAGGTAAGGGAAAGCCATTTAAGTGGATTGATAGATAGTAAAAGGTGTTTAAAGAACTTAAATACGCTTTTATTACAGCGCCAGTTCTGGCCCTCCCTGATTTCTTAAAGCCTTTCTAAGTTAAAACAGACTCTTTAAAATTTGTAATTAGTAGAGAACTCAGCTAAGTTTAGGATGATAGGAAACGCCATCTAGTTACCTTCTTATTAAAAGGAATCCACAGCCCAGCCTTATAATATCTAATTTATAATAAGGAACTAATAGCAATTATTTAGTGCTTTATTAAGTGGGCACTGTATCTAAACAGTATGGAAGAACCAGTCTAGGTCTTTTTAAACTATAATAACCTCTATTACTTCCTAATAAAGGAACTTAACTTATAATAAGCATAATAAGTAGAATTAATGGCCCTATTCCACTTTTAGATCCATTACGTTAAAGGAAAAGATAATGGACGAGCTGATACTCTTAGCTGGAGATAGAATTATAAAGATGCCAATCCAGCCCTAATCCCTATTACTATATTTAACGAAGCCAGGAACGGCACACTAAAGTATATATTATAAATATCAGATAACTAGACGTTAGAATAAACTATTAAAGTCTGTATAAACTTATAAATAGAGTATAACATCTATTAGTAATAACAGGACTTTTAAGTAAGAAGGCTAACGGAAGGCACCTGTAAGCACGAGTGCCCCTTAAGAGACTTTTTAAGGTATATGTAAGATTATAAGAAGGAGTGCTTAAAGTATTTAAACCATAATAAAACTAGTTATTAGCTGGAATAGCTGCCAGAAGGTGTAGATAGCGCGCTTAAACTAGGAGTAAAGCTTTGGTATTAAGAGAAACTGTACATTTATAACTTAGATAAACAAAAGGAGTACGTTTAGTAAGTTTATAAGTCTTAACTTAAAGGACATATAAGCTAAACTAAGACTTTAACACAGGCCTAGTAAGTGTACACCTTCCTGGGAATAAAGAAGCTGGTTAAGGAAGTAGTTAATAATTATAACATCTGCTATTGGAAGCAGAATTAATACTATAAGCCTTATAGGCTTCTTAAACCACTCCCTGTACCATAGGTGCTGTAGAGTTTAATCTCACTTAACTTTATTACTGGAATCCCAGAGTCTAGGGACCCTGTTACAAGAGTTACCTATAACCAGATCCTTATAGTAATTAACAGATTAATAAAATAGGCCTACTTTCTACTAACCTTAAAGGATATAACAGTAAAGTAACTCGTTTATATCTTTAAGAAAGAGGTAGTTACATAATACCTTTAGCTAGATAATATCATTACAGATTAAGATAAGCTAATTATGTCGAAGTTCTGGTAAAGGCTAATGTAGAGAATAGGTATGAAAAGTAAGCTTTTAACAGCATTCCACTTATAGATGGATGGTTAAACAGAGTAAGTTAATTAGATACTTATAACGTATCTTTAAACTTACGTTAACTTTAAATAAGATAATTAGCTTAAGCTGTTACTAACAGCATAGATAACTTATAATATAACATTAGTTAAGTTAATAAGTGTATCACCATTCTTCACTAATTACAGTAAGGAGCCTAAGCTCTATTAAGGCCCACCTACCAGCACCCCCTAAGTTATAATCCGTACAGACTAAATGTAAGAACTATATAACTACTTATAAGCCGAATTTAAGTTTACATGTAAACGAATAAAGAAGTTTACTGATAAATATTAAACTAAGTAACTAGTGTTTAAGAAAGGACTTTACTATAATAGTAAACAAGTCGAGGGACCAACTCTTTAAAAGGGGGATTACGTCTACCTTTTTTCACAAAACTTACATTTAAAGCGGCTTAGTAAGAAGCTCGACTTTAAAAGGTACAGACTGTTCTGGATTAAAAAGAAGGTTACCACCTCTAATTACAAATTAAACCTACCTACTAACATAAAGGTACAAACTAAGGTTTTTCACATCTTACTTTTAAAACTAGCCTTAAAGGGAGTTCCTTTAAAAAAGAAGATTAAGATTAACGTTAACGAGGATAAGTATAATATTAAGGAAGTTATAAATTTATAAAGAAGAAAGAACACGTTTAAGTATCTTGTTAAGTAATTAGATTACAGTATTAAGAGTAACTTATAAGAACTAATTAAAAACCTTAAATACCTAGACCTAATTACAGAGTTCTATTAAAAGAATCTAGACTAATTAAAACCACTTGTAAAAAATATAAGGTAAAGGTTAAATTAGTTAGTGTAGCCTTAAGGAGGTAAATTAACTAGTTTACTCTAGAAACAGAAAAATAAGATAAGATCTAATATTTAAACTGTTAAACTAAAGAGTAAGACCATTATAGGACTTAAAGCTTAGGAAGTGGCAGGGAACTCCTTAATAGGTATAGAAGGACATTTATTAGAAACCTTAACCAGGGTTATAAGGACCTTAAACCTAATAAGGAGGTAGGACCTCTGGAGCTTCTAATAAGCTCTATATAAAAAGTAAGCGCTATTAAGGAAAGAAGTTAGTAAAAAAAAAGAAAATAAGTAAAAGTCACTAAGACTTTTATAAGAAGTTAGACTTACAACCTCTTATTAGAGAAGGTAGTTATAAATTAAGTTATAAAGCGGCTGTTTACTACAGAGACCCTGTTAGAAAGTTCCCCCAGTTAAAAGACTTTACGTTATTAAAAGGGGCGTTCAGTTTAGCCTCCTCACTTTCTTAAAACTCTAACAGTTCCGCTTTACGACTAAATACTTTCACAGCCCGGTCCTTAAGACGGGACCGTTGCTTATAGAGGCACACCAGGCGCGCTGACACCTTTTAAAGCTTAATAGTGGCCTTATAAAGCTGTTAAGTAACAGACTTAATTTAAGAGTTAAAGTTCTGCTTTTTAATAAAAAGAGCCTTTAACTTCACTTCACTAATATTAAAAGCGTCACATTAAGAAAGCCAGTGCCTCTTTAAATAGTGGTTATAACTGTCGGACCGGTTTAAAACCTGGTAAACAAGTAGAGGGTCGGCAGACTTATAAAAAGAATAAGGGGATATTTCGCCATTAAACGTGTGTGTATAGGCTGTAAGGTTTAGATAGTGGTTAGTGCTTTTACCTTATTCCCGTTTTAAGACCTAGGAGCTGGACACTTATTACATAGTAAAGTAGTGAAAGGAGAAACTTACCTTTTAAGTTTTTTATAGAAAAAGAACGTTAAAGAGGGGGAATTATGTAACGACCCTACAGGCCGTTACTTAGGCTAAGGCAGCCTGATAAATCCCCTATAAAAGGAATAGTGTAAGAAGGACAGTGTATACTATCCAGATATATTAGGCTAGGGGTGTAAAGACTTAAAGCCCTTATAACTAATAAGGTGCTGTTTATAACATACTAAGTGCTTACACTATAAGCAGAGGAAACCTTATAAACAGAACGCTTACGTTATATAAGGTACTTACGTAACAAGTATTTATAACACTATAAGTAAAGTATAAAATACCTCTTAGTTAGTTAATATAAATAGTCATAATTATATCTATAACCACCGTAAGGGACTCTGGTTCCTCACGCTAGTATTCAATTATTCATTTATGTCCTACTATTTAAACTCACCTCTATGTATTATAGTAATAATGACCTACAGTGACATTAAACCCCTATCTAGGAGTGCTAGCTTAATAAGCCGTCTTCGGAACGCCCCTTACCTGTTGGCGTCCTGCTATACGTTCTGTCTTAACCCATGCCAGTCCTCTCGAGGCCTATGTTGGGTGCAGGTTATAATACTTACTAGCTTTAAAGGCCCAGCCTCCTTATTAGGTCTAAGGTCCTTATAACCTTAATTAAAGGTTTTAATAAATGTCTTTCTATACTTATTAAGGAGTTTCCTGTTACTTTTTAAGCTTTAAGTCTTACAGTAGTTTTACTTTTTAATATAGCAGTTTAAATGTCAGATCTTATCTTATTTTTAATTCTTATTATTAGTTTTAATTGGTTTAAATTCTTTTAATAAAACTCTGTAATTAAGTTTAAATACATAAGATTTTTAATAAGCTTTTATAAGTTACTTTTAAGGCTGTAATCTAATTACTTAACGAAATATTCAAATATATTCTTTCCCTTTTATAAATTTACAATTTCTTTAATATTGTATTTATCCTTAAAATTGCCAGGAGCGAAAGTGAGGAATGGAGCGCCCCGTAGCGTAGCGAAGGGCCGTCGCGGAATGACGAACGAAGCGACGCCAGCAATTTTATAACTTAATTAACTAAATAACTTAATACCTTAAATAATATCTAGACTTAAAAGAAGATATTAGTTTTCACTTTTACTTTTACCTTCTCACAAGCCTACTACTTATTAAATCAAGCATGTGTATATATATATATAATGTTTATTTTATTAACACCCTTAACGTACTTAGAAATATTAAAAAGATTAGGTTAACTTACTTCTAATAATACCTTTCTAAAGATTAAGCTTTAAAACGGTCTGTTACTAAAGTAAGTAAATAGGTTTACTATTATAGTGTATATATGCCCTGTTAAAGTAGGTTTTATATTATTACAGGTATACTGTTAAAGTAACTGTAAGGTTTATTTATAATAAGATACCTTAAGTGAAGGTAGTTAGGTAACTGTAAGTATTATTAACGCCTGCAGTTAAGAACCTGTAAGTACTATTAGTAAAGGTTATTAAATGACTATTAGTATTAATACTCCCTTAAGTGAAGGTAGTTAGGTAATTATAAGCATTATAAGCGCTTATAGTTAAGGATCTGTAAGTATTATTAGTAAAGGTTATTAAATGACTACTAATACTAATACTTCTTTAAGTGAAGGTAATTAGGTAACTATAAGCACTATTAATGCTTACAGTTAAGGACCTGTAAGTATTATTAGTATAAGCTGTTAAATAACTCTTAGTATTAATACTTCCTTAAATAAAGGTAGTTAGGTAACTGTAAGTATTACTAATGTTTACAGTTAAGAACTTATAAATATTATTAGTAAAGGCTGTTATATAACTATTAGTATTAATACTCTCTTAAGTAAAGGTAGTTAAGTAACTGTAAGTATTAACGAGGTTAATAAGGAGAACCCCTGTTTCTAAATACTATAGGTAACATAAATAGCGTTTTCTTAAGGTGGAAATCCCTTCTTTAATTACTAATTTGTATTATATATATACTACTTAATTTAAACTTAGGTTTAAAAGTATTAATATCTCTAACTTACGTTATCTTACTAGCTTAGATAATAAGCACTATATTAGTGGTATTACTAAGCTAATAACACCTGTAGTATTATAAATAGTTATAAGATCTAAAAACCTTACATTACCTACTTAGCATAAACACTTAAGCCCCGTTACTACCTCCACAGGTAAAAGGAATTATATTTACCAAAACCTTTAATTAAGATATCACTCTTATCTAAAGCTTTAAAGAGATAATTACTTTAATTATTTAATTTAAAGGTTATTATTTAAGCACTTAAAATCCTATTCCGCTAATTTCACACTTAAGTACTACTTCTTAATAGCTTATAGATATTAGTGTACTACCGTTTTCACTAGCGTTTAAGTTAGTAATAAAGATAAACTTTATGTTATATAATAATAAGTAATATTAAAGTGCATTATTCTTATCAGAGCTCTTACAGCTTGTTAACTTTTTAAGAAGCTTAAGGTTTAGTAGATATATCAGTTTTAACTTAAGTTACAAATAGCTAATACTGTTTTTATATTACTATAAGGAGATAATATTAGTATATAAACCTTACACCCCTGGAAAAAGATAAAGAAAAGCGAATAATAGTGCTTAACTTTTAAATTACAGGGTCTAATCTTATAATATGTAATGTGAGAGTATAAATAGTCTTAAAAACTATTATGTTATTATTATAAGGTTTCTTAAATATTAAGCGCTTATAAACGTTTAGGACTTAAGCTTTAATGGTTTTACTCTCCTAACAGTCTGTGTCTTCAGCTTAAGATAGTTATACTAACCTTACTTATTATAAGGATTACGTTATAGATTTCAGTTACCCTTTAGCTCTCTATATTTAATTAGGCACTTAATAATTGATTCTAAAGCCCTTTAAGGTATAGTGTAACGCCTTCTTAACCTTACCCTTTTTAAGAAACCGTTTAAAGGGACGTAACCTAACTTAAGGGTACGTAATATACAACCTTACAAATTAACTTATAATTATAAAAGTCGTATAGCTTATCGTATAAGGCTTATATAGATATAAGGTACACAACTTAGGTTTAGGGTATGTATATATTAATTATAATATTAATAACTTTAAGTTTCTAATTAGTCTTACCCTTTTAACATATTTACTAACTTAAACACTAATAGTGCTAAATTAAGTTTCTGCGCTGTGGGGGAAGAAGAATAGAGGGTGTTAACCTTATATCCTTTAACAGGGCTATAGGTTACGAGAAGAACGAACTTACTTATTAACTGCTTTTCTTAAATGTTATAGCTACTTTTAAGGCTTTTTCTTTAAAGTTAAGTATTAACCCTTTATTACTTATTATTACTATAGCTAGTTAAGACCTAACTATTAGGAGTTAATAAGGCAGAAATTTAAATAAACTATTATTAATATAAGGCTATGTAATTTAATAGTTTATTCTAAATTACTTAAAAGCCCTAAAGGGTATTAGTGTTTAATTTAATATATGTAACCTTTCTAAAGTTAGGCTTTTCAGTATGTATTAACTTTAGAATTACTACAGTTATCTATATAGTAAGGTATTATTAAATAAATAATAACTAATTTAATAAGCGATTTACAGTTTTATTATATTAGTAAGGTATAAAGCCTTATGGAATAGCACCACTTACCTAACTTACATTAGACTTACAGCACATTCCACTTACTTTTTCCCTCTAAATTCCTTAAAGCTCTGTCAGTAAGATTGATAAGGTTGCTAAAGCGCCTTATTACACTACTTAAAAGCCTTAAAAGAAGACTTTATTAGAAGGTTTTACATAAACGTTTCCTTAACTGGTTAGTATCCTTATTAGAACCTTTAACACTGTAATAAACTACAGTACTATTTATAACCCCTTAGGCGCTCGTTACCCTTTCTAGGGGTAATACTCCTGGGTTAGACAGCCCCTTACAGGGGCGTTACTCCTAACTAAGCTAGTGTCGTAACGTCTCTAAAAAGAGGGCTCTACCTTTTATTTAACTAGTTTAAGGCTCTACAGTTAAAATTAATACTTTAATAAAAGGCTTATAAGCCTGGTAAGGTGCCCAGTTAAAGTTAGATATCCCTACTAAGCACTAAGTCTTTAGACCTTGACTTTTACTTACCTTTATCTATATACCCTCCAGGCTGTAATTAAAGGCGCGCACGCCAGTTAAAGCTTATTTAATAAGTTATAAATTTTACAAAATTATTTTATATAGTAAATTTTAAAAATCAACTTACGGTTATATAAACCATTACCCTCTTCACATATAGTTTAAATTTAAACCCCTTCTATAATAAATCGCTTAAGGGTACGTTAAGCTGCTTAGGGGTACGTTAAACCGCTTAAGGGTACGTTAAACCGCTTAAGGGTACGCTGAACCGCTTAAGGGTATATGATAGCACAATTACTAACGTAGATGGGGTGGACCTGCTTCACCCCATCTATATACCTTTTAAGCTGTAATTAAAAGCATACATGCTAACTGGAGTTTATTCAGTAAGCGGCGAATTCCATAAAACTATTTAATATGGGAAATTTTAAAAATCGACTTACACTTATATAAACTAACACCCTTATTACATATGGCCTAAATTTAAACCCCCTTTATAATAAATTACTTAAGGGTACGCTGAGCTGCTTAGGGGTACGCTAAACCGCTTAAGGGTATGTGAAAGCATAATTACTAACGTAGATAAGGTGGACCTGCTTCACCCCATCTATATACCCTCTAGGCTATAGTCAGAGGCACGCACGCTAACTAGAGCTTATTCGGTAGGTGGCGAATTCTGCAAAACTATTTAGGATGGAAAATTTTAAAAATCGACTCGCGACTATACAAACCAACTTACTCGTCGCACTTTTTAAAAACTGCAGACCGTGTATCCTACAAACGTAAAATAAGGATACCCTGTAGCGAATCGGAGATGCAGGGTACGCAGAATATATTACTAAATAAGGTAATTCCAGGCTAAGAGTTGAAATTTTGACTGCCCTTGTCTTTATAGAGAAAAGAGAGTTGGAAAGAAAATAGCTAAATAGGTAGTTAAAGATAATACCTTACGTACCCTGTAGCTACATTAACATTTTTAAGAAAGAGGATATATTATGCTATAAGAAAATAAATATTAATTATAAAATAAATACTTTTAATTTTCTTAAATCATTATATATTTAATATCTTTTTTATCTTATAATATATCTTAACTTTAATTATTGTTTTTTATAACTATAGCGTTATGTAACGTAGGTTACGAACTGGAATTAAGATAACTTATACAGGAAGGTAGAAAACTATACTTTTCTATTTTTACGTACCTTACAGCGAAAAAAAACAGCAGACCTATTTGGTAATTTTTTTCAAGCCTAAATATCTAGCTTTCAGTAAGGGCTACAGGGCTCCTAACTTAATTTTAAAAGGGCCTAAATACACCCTAACAGAAATAGAGGGCCTGTAAGGCGCTATAAGTACAGGATTAGTCGAAAATTTATTTTTGCGTACCCTACAACGTAAATTATGAGACCTATTCGGTAAATTTTTTCAACCTTAAATATCTCGACTTTAATAACAGTTACAAGCCCTCTAACTGAAGTTTAAAATAGCTTAAAAGCGCCTTATCGGCTTTAAAGGGCTTATAACGTATTGTAAGGTGCTGTAATAAGTTAATATTTTTTAAGCGTACCCTGTAACGTAGATCATCAGACCCATTTAGCATTTTTTTTTCAGGCCTAGATATCTCAGTTATAATAGCAGTTACAGGCCTTCCGATTAAAGTTTAGAAAGACCTAAAGGCACTTCGTCAGCTCTAAAGGGGCTTATAACGCACTATAAGGCGCTGTAGTAAATTAATATGTTTTTCACGTACCCTGTAACGTAAATTATTAAACCCATTTAACAATTTCAAGTCTAAATATCTCAGCTACAATACTACGCAGCTAACTACAAGCCACGCACAGTTAATTACAAGCTGTGTAATAAGGCGCATAATTAACTACAGGCTGCTCGTAATTAATTACAGGCCGTACGTAGTTAATTACAGGCTATACACAGTTAATTATAAGCCGCCTAATAAGGCGCATAATTAACGACAGGCTATACCTAATTAACTACAAGCTGCGTAAGGCAGTAATAATCACTAAACTAAGACCTATTTAGCAAATTTTTTAAGGCTTAAATATCTTACCCCCAGAGGGCCCTATAAGCCTACCGACTGTAGTTTAAAACGGCCTAAATGCGCCCTAATAAGCACGTTAGCCTTATAAAGCCCTATAACGTGCTAAAGCGAATGATATCTTTTATTAGCGTACCTTATAGTTATATAGCATATCCTACGCCTTCACAACGTACCCTATACTTATATAACATACCTTACACCTTTATAATGTACTTTACACTTAACGTGACGTATCTGAAAACATATCATATCACGTGATTTGGGGCCCGAGTAGGGGCCCGAGCGAAGGGGCCCGAGCAGACCCACTTTTGATAATAAACCGACCAGTCCTAGGTCGAGTTGAATTTCCTTATCAGTTTTAACTGAATTTCCCATAGTAATTTTTTTTTTTGGACCACCCTTACAACAAATTGTCCTCGGGACAGGATAATAATTATCTGTCCTTAAAGTCTTATTTAGCTTAACCTTTAAATACCTCTCCTTTATCTTAAGGTTTTTACTAACTAACGAATTACTAGTTTCTAGCCCTTTTAAAGGGTTAGTAATCTTTTCCCAACTCCTTTTAGAAAAATAGGTAACTTTAAAAGACTTATCGATTAATCTTCCTTAAGTTTTCACATCTTAAGGTTTAATTAACTTTAAACGGTTTAATATTCTATAAGTCTTTAATAAGCTAATAATACGCTTTATAAAACTGGATCTTAATAATGTCTTCTTACTCTTAAATCTGTCTATAGTCCGCTTATTTCTATTACGTTTTAACCTTTCCCTTAAGGTAAATAAAGCACGTTATAACTAGATAACTATTAAGTAAGCTTCCTTATTAACATGTGGTAGGGGTTTAGTTAATTATAATAATCTTTCGTATACTGCTGTTATTAAACCTTTTATTTAAGGTGTAGGAAACTTAATAATAGGTTAACCTTATTTCTACTTTAATAACTATGTAATCTTATCTTCTAATACTAGAGAAATGGTTATAAAGGGCTTTAAGCTTATTATACTAATTAAAAGTGTAGTTATTGTATATATAGTTAATCTACAGTACGTCCTTATAATTAAGGTAATTAATATTAACTATAGGTGTTAAAACTGGACAGTACAGAACAGGGGGGGTAGTGCCTTACTCTGTTTCCTTAATTACTTACTTTTGTATATATTACTTTTCTTAAACTTCTTTTTAAAACTTAAGTAACAGTATCTTAACTTATTCTTTTATAAGGTAGTTTTCTTTAATAAATTAGTGTTTAAGTTAGTTAGTAAAGTAAACCTTATTATAAAGTAGTAAACTAATCTTAATTATTTTATCTTTAGATTTTACAGTAAGGCCTTTTGTATATAGGTCCTTTATTTTATTTATCGGTTCTTAATATCTGTCCTTTAGGTCTTAAACCCTTTACTAATATATCTATCTTCTATCTTCCTCAAGGATTTTTACAACACCAGTCTTAAGCACACTAGCCTTAATATGTAGTAATTATTTAAGTTAACCTTCTTTTAATAAAGTGAGGGTTTTAATCTACTTAATATGCTTAAAACGCTTAAAGGTCTTAAAAAGCATAAAGAAAAAGAGTTTCTGTTTTTTTAAATTAATCCTTTCAGCTTGCTCTCTTTTACTCTCTAAAGCTTACTTTATTACTTAAGTAGCTTAAAGAGCTAAATTCTTAACTTCCTTTACTATCTTAGTAAAGTTTAAGTTAGGGTCCTTTTTAAACTTTTTTAATTTTTAAGCTTACAGTATAAGGTTTTTAAGGCTTATAATAACTAACTGGAACATTTCTTCTTAAAGTTAATCTGTAATAATCTACATCATTAGTTATTCTAAGTTTCCACTTTAAAGTTAGTCTGTAACGACTTATACCTTTATAGCTAACTCTTTTAGAACTTCTTTAAGGATTAGGTATATTACGTTTTAAGTTTCCTCCTCTTCCTTTTTTTCTTCGTCTCTTAAGTTACTCTTATTTAACTAAATGCAGTTTTCTTCGTTACCTATTATCCTAATATAGATATCTTTAGAATTAAATCTAATATATTTCCCTTTATTAGGTACTAGCTTCTAACTGACTTACTTTAATAATAGGCACTGTCACGTTATATAGCCTTTTTTATTATAATTAAAGCATTGAACTTAAGATATGTCCTTAAGTAATCTTTACTACTATTATTATTAAAGTTTATTATAGTTAAGCTAATTCTAGCGGTTTATTATATTAATGTTTATTAGATTAAAGTAAGTGCTATACGTAATGTTTTAATATTAGTAATTCACGTGAAAAGGCTTTAGTATATTCTTTCTATTAATTATAAAGGGGGTACCTTACTAGTACTAGCCTTTCTTTTCTAACTTATGTTTAAATAACTAATTATTCATAATAATAGCTTTAATAATGTATTAATTAAAGTTAAACGTATATTAGTCTTTCTTATAAAGCTTATCCTTAATATTATCCTTTAAGTCTTTATAAAAGTGAAACTTGAACATTAACTTATCTTAATTAACTTAATATTTGTTACAGTTAAAGGCAGATAAGTATATAGTTATTAAAGATAGTTATACTAGTTTCTTTAAGCGGTCTTTAACTTACTTCTGTTTATCTTAAACTCTGTACATTTTAATAATTTTAGTCTTAAAGTTAACTTATCTTTTATATTTATTAAAGATCCTAATAATAACAGTCTTTCACTTTGTAAAGGCAGAGTTTAAATAATCCTTAACGATTGTTAAAAACTAAAGGTTAGAATTGCCCTTAAGCTAGCTAACGGTATAAAGGACCTTTTAATCCATTATAGTAATCTTTTAAACTAAAAGTCGCGCTTTATATAAGTAAGCTAAGTAAACAGATTAGTACTTTTATTAGTAAACTTAAGTAATTAACTTATTTTAAGGTTCTTAAATGTTTATTAGGCAGCTAACACTTTTTTAATCGTCGTAGTTATAGATATTCTGTAAGTCTGAAAGGCTTTAATAAGCTCTGTTTAAGAGAGCTTATTCTTATTTCCAGTTTCCACCCCTTATTTAGTAAGGGTAATATTAAGCACTTTAATATTATTAAAAAGGTTATTATCTCCAGTTAACAGGTTATAAGGAGGAGGTAGTACCGATATAGTAAAGGGAGGAAAAGGGTGTTTAGGAGTTTAATAAATAACGTTTAAAATTAAGATATTAATATTGTATTATAACCTACACTTAATATAAGCTTTAAAAGGACTGGTGTAAGTTAAGACAGGATGTATAGCAGGACATTAACAGTTAAGGGGTGTTCTGAAAACAGCTTATTAAGCTAGCACTCTTAGATAGGGGGTTTAATGTTACTGTAAGTCGCTATCACTATAATGTATAGAGGTGAGTCTGAACAGTAGGATATAAATGAATAATTAAATACTAGTGTGAGGAACTAAAGTCCCTCGCGGTAGTTATAAGTACAATTATAACTATTTATACTAACTAACTAAGAAGTACCTTATACCTTGCTTATGGTATTGTGGACGCTTGTGGCACGAGCACTCTGCTTCTTATAAGCACTTTGCTTGTAAGGTTTCTCCTGCTTGCAGTGCGAGCACTCAGCATGTTGCGAGCACTCAGCATGTTGCGAGCACCTTCCTATTGGTCGTAGGGGCTTTGGGTCTTTGCACCCCTGGCCCAGTGCGCAGTACCGTGCGTACTGTTTTCTGCACTGTTCTTCCTGCGGGGGATTCGTCGGGCCGCGCCGGCCCAAGTGACGTCCTGCAAGGTCGTCACATTCGCTTTATTTTGTCAACCGTTTGAGGGTCAAGGAGGCACTCCCTAGAAGTGGGCCCCGCCTCTCTTCCTCCTAATGCAATAATACCATTCCACACAGCCGAAATCGCATAATTTAACAATCTGTACGCCCCTCCTCATGCCTTGGCGGCCCTGCTGTTTCGCCCAACTTTAGCTCTCCGCTCCTCCTAGGTCAATCACTCTCGCACCGGGTCGGCGACCCGCGATGGAGGTTACCCCAACGTTCGGCGCAATCGGCGATTTCATTTCAATTGCTCTGCTGATCAAAGATGTCGTCTCGGCGCTCGATGAATGCCGCGGCTCGGCCAAGGCATACCGTGACCTGATTGAGGAGATCGGTCTGCTCCAGAAGAGCATTGAGCAGATAGAGCGCATCTACCAAAAACCAGAATTCCATGATGGCGTCGAAGGCCTGGAATCCGTTGTTCAGGCAACCATCATCCAGGTGCGCAAGTGCCTCGAGGGCTTCTGCGACCGATTTTGCAAGAAATTCGGCGAGAGCCTGGCTGAGGGCGGGTCAGGGAACGCCCTCAAGGACATCGCGAAAAAGATACAATGGAAATTTGAAGAAAAGGAAGTTGAGAAGTTTCGTTCTGAGGTGGTGGGATACCGAATGTCGCTCGAGATGTTTCTTCAAGTGACAATGGTGTAAGTGCATCTCGATATCAGGTTTGGCATCGTTCTCGGAGCTGCTCAGTTCTAACATCTCATCTAATTAGATACTTTCTTCAAAAGAACCACAACGACATGAAGGCACAGTTGAGCGAAGTGGAGAGAAACACGACTACTGCTGTTCGGTGGTACAGCCGGGGTATTGAAGCGTACCTCAGCGTTCTCGGCTCAGGTATCTTCTCCAGATTGGACTTTGTGTCCAAGTTGGGAGTCGACTTAAAGAACTCAGCATCTCAGATTATTACGATGATGTTCACCATTTCGGGAGATCTCAGCATTATCAGAGCCATGGTCATGCAACTAAACAGGGGCGTTGACAACGGCGAGCACTTTGTGCTTGAAGATGCGACTGGGCGGACATTCCCTATCCACCTGAAGACGATTGTTTCTTGGGAAGCCTTCAACGTCATCCTCAATGACCGGTTCAAGGGCAAGAAAGGCGAGCGCCGGACCCGCCGCAAGCTCTACTCGCTTCACGAGAGCGCCAGTCACCAGCCGATTGATCAATCCATCAGCTTTACGGATGCATTCGTGCCATATCAGAAAGTAGATATGAGCCTGATTTGCAAAGCGCCAACATCCAACGACGGCGACAGCGGTCTGTCGAGTTGCCCCTGGTGCAGAACTGTTTCCCCGGGTACCCTGGGGGCCCGGGTGCAATGCGCGCTATGCAGAAAGGACTTTATCCGGGAGGTTATCGAAGCCAACGATGTTGATGACACTCGCTTCACCCCATCCTCCCCTAAGTCCCAGGGGGTGCAATCTAGGAAGCAGTTAAGTACAGGGGCAGATTGTGTACATGAGGACGGAAGAGATGACGAGCCTTGCACCGAGTGTCGACAACTGAAAGTGTCTAAAGGGGGAAAACAAAAAGGGGCACCAATGGTTAAAGCCGACGAAGAGTCCGACGAAGAGAACCTTGCCGGCCTTGCTCATGTTACTTTACGGACAATAAAGATACGACTGCCAGAGGCGAATTTGAATCCATTGCCGAGACTCGATGCCTTCGCGGTCGACTCCAGCGGTTACCGGTCCCTAGGGGGCAAGAGTGGGAACGTGATACTGAATCGCCCGACAGGTAAGATACGCCCCACCTAGAAGAGCCACCGTCTGGAAGTGTTTGAAGTCGAAGCTAATAGTCTCCGCGTGACTAGACGAGATCAGTCCGAAGGTTAAGCAACTACACTATTGGAACGAGGAGGTGGACAAAATTGAGGCAACAAACGGCAAGCAAGGCAAGCCGCTGGTCAGGGCTCGACTACGCCTTTTGATTGCGAAGCTGCAAGTACAAATTTTGACAGAGGAGGGAGATGTAGAGCAAGCGAAGGCGGGGCTTCAGCATGCAATCAAATTGGTCGAGTTGAGCGACGGACAGTCTCCCAGTGATCATGCGGAAGAAGAGATGAAGGAGCTAGGCAGCCAGCTTATGAGTGTCATTGAGAGGATTGGGATTTGTGGTTTGCACAGGGAGGACCTCGATCATCTCTAACTTCTGGAAGGAATGAAGGGGAATCTTGTTCTGAATAGGTACCAAAGTTCTACGATGTTTTTCGTCAATTTTTCGCTAAGGCAATTCCAAGGCCAAGTATCTCACGAGCTGGGAGTCTTCAGTCGCTACGGCGTTAGCCAGAGTTTGGAAGGACATTTTTCTTGAGAACACATCCCCGTACTATGGCATCCGTCTCACTTGTACCATGACCCTACCAAACCGCACAGAACCTAACCCCTGTGACATTCCGCACCACCGCTCAATGCCGTGTCTTTGCCAGCAAACCCAACGCTCCTAGGCTTACAGAAACGCCACCCTAGGGCAGTGAGGCCGTCATTCAGGCTAGTCAGCCCCCTATAGTACCAGCAACTCAACCTACACCACCTAGTCTGGTCTCAACCCCATCGTCTGTTGTACCCCGTCAACCTGGGAAGTAGTGACCCTTGATGGGCCACCAGCTACGCCTGTAGATGGTATTAACGCGGTTCCAACGTTAAGCGGTGCCGCTAGAGGCCGTTGGGGTGCCCGTGAAGGCAGGGAGCACCCAGAACAACAACAGGAAAGAGGTGTCACGACCCAAGTCTTGACCACGGAAGGGCACGGGCCACGTGCAAGGAGCCAATCATCGGGACCAGGATGTAATGGCCCATGCAAGCCCTGTAGTGACTAATAACATGTCACGACCCAGGCACCCTGTGGCTAAAAAAAGCTGTACACCAAACCACACCACACCCACCCTACACTAGTCTCACCAAGCTCAGACCCTTTTTTTAAGAATGGCGCTTCGCGCTAACCTCTCCTAGGTAGCCTGTGCTTATATACTGTGGGTCCGACTCTTAAAACTTCTTAAAAATAGGGTCTGATGCCCATTTGTCGCAAATCGTAAGGTATATTATAAAGTCCAAAAACGCCAAAAAGTTTGGAAACGCTTAGCTACGATTAAACTAACTGGTTTAAAACTACCTATTAATCTGTATGTTAACGTTTGTCTCTCCTTATGCTACCTCCTGACATTTTTTACTTCTTTCTTAGCTTTTAAAATAGATAAAGTTGATGTTAAAAGCATTTTACCATTTCGTCACTTACCGCTTATTTAATTTAAATCACCACATTTATCTTTACTATTATTACATTAAATTACCTGTATTACTTAACTTACTGGTATTTTTAGCGGCTTTACCTTCGATAATATTTTACAGCGTGTTAATCGCTTATAGGCCTATCAAGATTTGTAAAAAGGAGATTTCGACAGTATTCCGGTTAAGTAGTTTCTTACTTAACTAATTAATAATACCTTAACTACAGCTTTAAACCGTAACCAAATAGGTTTATAAGTAGTTCTAGTTAAGGTAATAACTGACATTATGTAACGACCCTGCAGGCCGTCACTTTAACTACAATGCTAGTAAGAATGAGATTAAGAACTTTAGGTATTTAAAATTCACTTTTAGCTGTATTAAAGGTAAGATTAACCTTTAAAAGCCCATTCTTATAAGATTATAATAGACTGGTGCGGTGACGCAACAGGGAAGAAACCACAAAGAGAACTACACCTACAGAACGTCTTAGCCGGCCTAGAAAGCCGACTCCCAAACTACTAGTCCTTCAATTAGAGGGACATAAATGAAATTAACGTAGAAAAAATAACCAGATACGTACTTAATATAGAGAACAAGACCTGATTAGTAATAGTACCTAACATAAAACGGAGCTTAATATAAAACAATAAAGGAAATATAACTGTAAACTAAGTTATCTTCCTTTAATTAGAGGGCCAGAATGTCACCAGGCTTCTAACAAGAGGTTTTCATAGTGAAATCGTCAGATGATGAATTGAAAGAAGCACAGTTTAAAGAACCGTGCAACACGGTCCCTTTTTAGCAGTAACACGCGCTAGAGAACGCATCGCTATATATATAAGCAGCTATAGTAATATTACATACAGAGCTTAAAAAGAACGACAGGGTCGGCCTGGACAAACACCCCAAGTCAACATTAGCTATGCGCTACTTTAGCTACCATACAAATTATTAGAAAATAAAGGTATTTTTTTATACCTACTAACCAGTTATATGACCTTGGCCCGCTAACAAATTCTCCATTCACACTACTATAAAATCCGTCCACTTATTAATCATCACTTACGTTACCCGCTCCTAACTATCCTTCATCAACTGGAATAAATCTAATTTAAGACGGTAATTCACATGTACATACTGCTTCACAACACGCCAGGCATTCTCAATAGGCAATAAATCTGGCGATCCAGGCGTATTAAAGAACTGTTTAAGCTTATGTGTTATTTTCTACTTCTTAATAATATTTTTTTTAGCAGAGTTTCCACTACTGTAACCAGAATTGCTATCTTCAAGGATAAAATCATTATCTTTTAAAAGCTACACATTAACAGGCCTTTTAAGAATAACATCTTAATATATCTGTAAACTTATTTTCCTATTCGTATTTATCAGAACTTGATAGAATTGCAGATCGGATATAAAATTATACCCAATTACAATTTAAACGTCATATCGTTCGTGAATATCTTCAGGATCGTCTTTCTTAACGTGATAAATACAATCAGGGCAATACCACTCACTAGATTTCTAAATAATTCAAATTCTTCCTTCAGATGTCTTTACACAATGGACTTCGTCAGACCAGCGGATATCGCGCCAATTTTCAGGCTAAGGGCGTAATTAAAGAGCAATTATTACAGCTTTAACTTGGCGTTTTACATTATAAGGAGAAACCCAGCCCTTTTCACATACGATACATTTCTAATAACTAAGAGTGCCCATTACTCGCTCAATCGTACGTGCTGAAATACCTTCAATTCCAGCCTTAAGAATAAGGCCTTGCTAGGTTAATCTGCGTGCTTAGAAGCCGTATTTCTAAAGGATTTATTCTATAGTGAGTAAGTTAGCTAGTGATAATAGTTCCGGCTACGCGTTTCGACCTCAGGATGATGGCGATCGTGGCTTTCGTAGAGGATTTTCTAGCCACGTGTCAGAAGCGCGGCACTCTGGATTCTGTGGAATTGAAAGGGGTTGTAACTGCGTGATTGTATCTGCTTGTTATGTAGCTCCCTGGCAAAGCCAGGGAGCCTCTATTATAGTTGTGAATGGTGGCAAGGTTGGTGGCAAATGGTGGCCTACACCAGCTGAACTGACTGCGTCAGTTCAGCTCCCCTGAGCTCCTTTCAGCTTAGATGCCCACACCAGAGCTCAGCTCGGTTATCCACACCTTCGTGGTGTTCTGGCCTCTGGCCAGAACCCCCTTCTTTCTGACACCACGGTTGTAGCTAACCCTGTAAAATCGGAACACATCTTCGTAGATAAAAGGAAGCCTGTGGGCTTAAAGAAAGCCAGTAGTCCTAATTACTCCGGCCTTCTTAGGAGCATGATGGTGTAGGTAACTACCATAAGCCATGGTGATGGTGATGTTAGTGGCAAGTGGTAGGTAGTGTAATGGAATCTGGAAGAATTATTAGGGGGCTTGTTAGCGCTGAAAAGCACGAGCCATTTTTGGTGTACTCCTTTTTTAGCAACCGCTTAAAGGGGTTCCACCCCCCTGAAATCCAGAAGGTTCCAGAAGGTTCGACTGGTGGTTTCAGGGTATGTAACCATACTACAAGGTACCCGGTACAGGGTACCTATTACAGGGTTCTTAGTGGCTAGAAATTAACAACATATAAAGCTTAAAAAAAAGAAAAAAAAAAGAACGACAGGGTTAGCTTAAATAAACGCCTTAAGTTACACTTCCCCTTAAGACTAGCCGTCAGTCCCACCTACATAGCAGTCTTAAACACAAACTAACACTCTTAAGCTTCTAGTTATAAGAACTATATAACAGTTTACAGTAGCTGACCCTCCTTACTACCAACTCAGTCCTCTAATACTTCCTATCACAGGACCGAAATAAGTAGGAACCATCCTTTAAATCACTTTTCTACCACCTTCTCCTCCCGCTTCCTCTTCATAAACCCAATGTTCCCCTTCATAGTCCTCTGGAATCATCTTCCTCACCCCCTGCCAGAACTTCCGCCTGCCGCAGCGCTGCTTCCGCATTCCTAATTGCCGAATCGAGATCCCCCAGTCGATAGAACGCCATGGCAAGAGTCCACTGATACTCCTTCAGTTTGAAGTCTAGGCTCTCACGCTAGCGAGTCTGAGCAGATCCTCTGCCATGTCGTTCAGAGTGGCTACGTCCTTGACTGAGCCCAGCGAGGAACGGATCTCCTGAATGCTGGGTCTTCGAGCGTCCGATATTTGCTTGGTGTCTGGAGGTGCTGAGAAGAGGGTGCAGCTGCAGTGGAAGTCGTAGTGGTTTTTGAGAAGTGCGAGGCGGTCCGCGGTGGGGAGGTCAAGCAGCAGCTTACAGTAACAGTGTATTGCCACTTCATAACCATGGACATCACCCTCCGGCGACGTCTCCTTCGGCCGGACCTACCCAGCACACTCGTACTCATACAGGGCCTCCAGCGTGACCAGCCATACGACGTCGCCAAGATTAAGAAACTACAGACCTCCTTCAGCCAACGCGAAGTGACATACTAATATCCCGTTCCCTGCAAAGACCTCAGTGTCGTCCACGACTTCATCACCTCCATTAACTCCCTCGAGGAACTCTCAGTGCTCAACTACAAGCGTGATGGCTCCGCTCTCTGGCCGGCGGTCTTCCACTATGTAAAATCGCTACATAGTCTGGCGATTCATACCCCGCCGCTGGATCACTCGCATATCTGGACACCGGAGAGTGTCACTGCTATTAGCGCGGGATTGCCAGACCTGACGCATCTGGAGATCGTCCTCCCGCTGGAAGAGGCCGCCTACCGATTTCTCTGATTGGCGTGCGGGTAAGTTTTCGCTCAATGAGATTCAGAAATGGATAGAGGACGCACGCTGCGGCATCCAGGGGTACACAGGACAGCAAAAGCGTTGTTGATCGAAGCCATCTGGCAGACTCCGCTGTCGGTACAATAGTCGTGACCGCTGGCGCAAAGCGCTATCGTCCACTCATTGTAAAAGCTCGCGTTGCACGGTTCCCTGTCCCAGACGGTGTTTTGTTCTAACCCCTCGCGTCTGTAGCATGTTGCCCATTCTAGGTCAGCAAGGCAAGACAGAGGAAATTGATGCACTGCCGCCAGTAGAGCATGATGTGTGGCCGACAACTTTGCAACGATGTGAAACTAATTACAGAAACTAAGATGAGAATGAACACGGGACATGCTACCGAACGCTGCGAGAAGTATTAGTAATAATCTCAAGCCAACAAACATCCATGACTTACAAACACGAGGCCGTTGGTGGCAAGAATGGTCACTTGAGCCCCCGGAATGCCTCGATATGGTCTGTCAATGCCCCATCCACCCGCCCCTACACCCGCCTCCCATCTAAAATCCGGTTGAAAGTTTCAAAATTCCCCTCCCTCGATTTATCGTGAACAGCAAACCACACCTGTCTTCACCAATTCCCCCTGAACTCATCCTCCTTGAGCACCTCCATCCAACACCACGCCACATCCTCGGGCGGGTTCTGAAAGACGCCGCACCCCAGCGCACCCAACACCAGCATGTCATGCCCATACACCGCTGCCAGCCGCAACGTCAGCCTCATCTTATCCTTTGTGTAGTTCCTGTCCCGATCCAGCACAAACACCTTCTTCTCCGCTCTACCTCCCGCTCTGTCGTTGACGACAAAGGTCGTCACCTCAGGCCGGTTGATCGCTGCGAATGTCACCGCGCCGACGATCGGATACGGCTTGGAAAGTAACCCAGGGCCGTCGGCCATCTCGTGACGGAGGACAAGCACGTAGGGGCTGTAGAGCGCTTCATTACGCGCGAGTGGGTACTGTGCGCCGTCCAAGGTGTATGTGCGACCATGGACGACGTCCAAACCAAACCGCCATACATTCGTGGTAGGGCCTGTGGGGCGGTATTGGTGCAGGTTCGCGATGGGATGAACCGGACACGAGGACAAAAGGAGATGCTCGACCGTGGGGAAGTATGCGGAATATTTCACTACGCCGACCTGACACCGAGGAATCGAGAATCGGCCAAGCAATACCTGGCATACACCGAGGTTTTCGACACCCTCATTGATGAAGGATGGCGCGTTGTGTCAGCCCCCGGCCAAGAAGTGCACGGCAATGTGCGAATTTCGACCGACTCCCAGGCTGGATCGATGGGGGAAATTCTCGGCGCGCGGGATTGAGAAGCCAAAGCGGCGCGTCGACACCAGCGTCCTGTGGATGAGCCGGGGCTGACCCAGGGCTGAGCCCCCGATCAGCCCAGGGCGACCCATCGGCTTTTGGCCTGAAGCAGTACTTCTACCTTAGGAGTTGAACTTGAAGTACAATAGCAGCTACTGAATTAATTGAATTCCTGGAGTGGGGCACCGCTCCTGCCATTTTTAAGTATTTATTGTTCAGTCTTTTAATCACCTATACTCCTAGGTTACACCCTGTACTCTTAAGTACAACTTAAACTTACGACCTGTCTTAGCCCTCAACGGTACAGGCTGTAACACAGGGCGCTAATTTCACCGCTAGTTATAAGGCATTTTTAAAGTAAAAAACTTTTTATCAAAAAATCTCTGAGTAGCTGCCTCCTTTATTTAAGGTATGAGTGGGGCGGAGGGGAAGTACCGTAAAATTACCACATAAGAGACGGTAAAAAAAAAGGAAGGTATAATAGTATAAACGGTAGGCTGCCTGAGATTACGGCAGATGGTAGGGCTATATTATTGGAGCTGGGGCCGCTATACATGGTGCTGCAGACTTCCAATTCTAGACTCCTCAGCGTACTCTATGATTGTAAAGAAATTTCGTGAGCCAAGAATCGTCCCAGATAATCAGGCTGTTTTTTAGGCTGGAACTTGGGTTAAGTTGGAAGTACGAGCACCATTGTTAGTAATGCACATTTCGGTAGGCAGTGAGCCCTCGTTGTTTCCCACTTATGTTGATGGGGTAAACAACCCCCCCTGAATCGGTCTGCTGTGACATATTGACTTTCATTCCCGATTGCATCTCAGCTTTTCCTTCGGCCAGTTACAGGCTTGCTTTTGCAACTCTTCTTGGAAGGGATTCGGATTTCCTTAGACTACCTTGACAGTTCATTGCCGGCAGCGGCGGTCCTTGATCATATTTGCGAGGGAAAGAGAAGCCTTACGAAGAGCTTGGGTGCCAGATAAGGCAACCATATGGCAGACCGAATGCACCCAGTGGGGCACGCTGACCACACCACTGTGCGAGTTGCGAACGGAGGGCCGAGATTTAATCGGCTGCTGCTCCCTGATTTTGATGGACGGAGGTGAGCCATGAATGGGTAGATTCTTGGTGGAGTGAAAGGACGCGATACTATCTTGACTTCAGCCACCTCGGAAGTTTGCAAACGGCTGCACGGGTTGCCATGGAGCTTAAGGGAGAGGGTATCATTAGGTTGCGGACAGTGGTATACCGGCCGCAGGTTCAGTTTGAAGGATGACGTGGTCCAGGGAATTGGTAGGTAGCTTGAGGAACGGTGCGACTTTGGAGATTTTCGAGTGAGCTGGAGCGCGGAGGATAAGTTCGAAAAGGATGAGGCTCAATGGTCGCCGAAAACCAGATATGGGCAGGCTGACAACGCCTACTCTGAGCGATGAGGGAGATGTGAATAAGAAGGATGTGAGTGATGGTATCGCTCGACGGACTGTGGAGAGGTTTTGATGAGTTTGGCTAAGAAAACGCTGTAGCTAGTGAGGGTTCTCTCGAAACGGGGGGCTATAAGAGCAAGGAGAAGACCATCAGGCCCGACAAGGCTTCATTTGAAGACGCAATGGGTACCAGTACAGAGGGTCTATCGCCTCTCAAAGGTTGGGATCAGAACTGTGGCGGTTGTACGGTAAGTTGGGCAAATCTTTCGCAGGCGTGTGCTGTTCTCTGTCAGCCAGGTGAAACTCGGGGCGGCGCAATGTGCGCTGGGCTCCAAATGTCGGCACAATGTGCGCTGTGGATTCACAACATGCGGGGTGATGACCAGTGATGGCCAATCATGACGTGTACCAGGCGTGTACAAATCGACACCATTTGCCTCGGACCATGCAGCCAAATGCATTAGGCCAATGAAACCTGGCCTTTTGAAACTTGGCAGCAATGTTCAGTGTCAAGGTCGACAGCATCGAAAGATATTTTAGCAGAGGCTCCATCCCGTCCGCCTTACTTCTCCCTACCCGCCTCACTTCCCCATTGGTACCCGCCCCGATTCCAATCCCATTGATTACACCGCTTCCACGACAACTTGAACCCTCGAGCATCCCGACCACTTGAAGCACCGTAGGATCCATATCCATCATGTCGGAACATATTGAAGGCTACGGCATGACCTCAATGGCCATCAACCTCGCCTTCTCAGACAAGATGTCGCGAGAAGCAGAAAACCTGCAGGCAATAACACTATGGGACAACCCACCGATGGACGATACTGGCCCCCATTCGGATGGCAGCGGCGACGACGGCAGTGACGACGACGACGACGACGACGACGAAATATTCATCTTCCAGCCTCCATTTCCAGCCCAGCCCCGTTTAGACCCCGATTGCCCGCTCGCGCAGTACCGAGGGGACATCCTCGAGACCGCGACGCAGCGCTTCTCCGAGTTTAAGTTCGGGAAGCCTCAACTGACCGAGCGACGCAAACCCTTACCACGCCCCAGTCTCCCCTGTCCATTCTACGCCAGCGACCCACGCCGACACCGAGCATGTCTCCGCTACGACCTGCAGCGCCCCATCGACTTGAAGCGACATCTTTGGACGTCACATCGCCAGCCACAACATAGCTGTCCCGTTTGCGGAAGCGCCTTTGACACGGCCACGGCCTGCGACGCGCACATTCGGCCGAGGGAGTGCAAACGACGTGTGGTGGTGCCACGGGCAGAAGGGCTATCGGACGCGCAGATTTATCAGCTTGCGGAGGCGACTCGCGAAGATGAAGAGAATGAGGAGGACAAGGACGGCAAGAATGCAGCAAACAACCAGGACCGGGAGGCCAATAATAACACAAGCTTGAAATCAGAGTGGACAGCGATCTGGGCAATCGTTTTCCCCCGGGACGCACCGCCGCCAAGACGCCCCGACGGCTTGAATAACACGACCATGAACGAACTCACACTCCTTAGGGAATTTTGGAATAGACAGGGGCGTGAAATCACGGCCGGCTTGCTGGCGGAAAGGAGGGTGTACGACACTACCATGGGCTCGCAAAAGGGGAGCCGGGATATCAGGGCTTTGCAGGCGTCGGTTCTTGACGCAATGGTCGAGGAGGTGTTAGCGAGTCTGGGGTAATGCGAGGCTCAGCAAACCAAGAAACACTTTGGCGGCGATGACGTGTTTGTAAGTCGACGGGTTTATTTCTATGTCAGTGTATTGGACAGGTGCGAAAACACACAAAACAAATTTAACATGACCTCCAGTTATTCTTACACTTCGAACGGCCGGCCAGAGGCTCACAGTTTCTTCCTGTAGGAGCAATTCAGGGGCCTTACAATGGCATAATAGATACAACGCGGGTTGAACAATATTGCTAAAAACACGCGTACTCCAACGAGTATCACCTCTAAAACTTAGCATGCAATACTAAACTATTCCACATTCAAATAATGCCTTTTCCTTTGATCGGAGGGCCTAAGATTTGCTGCATTCACAAGCGGTCGATTTAGTGGTGGAAATCGCAGTGGTTGGATGGCTTGTTGAATCGTGGAAAACCCACGCAGCACAACCACTTTAAGCAAGGCTCACGCGCCGAGGAAAATATCACGGCAAAAGCAATAAACATCTTGGACTGCTTGGCCCCCTACATCAGTGCCCTGGTCCAGTATTTGTCTCCTCTTCTCGTACCTAAGGGTACGTAAGACTCAGAACCCTGTTCGTAACCACAAACGATACGTGGGCGGGATATCACTGTGTGACAGGTAGGGTACTTAACCAAAGATACTGCTAACTTTGAGTGAAATAGTTTATCAGAGGATGGGGGTTTGGATACAATTAGGTACACTCACTGGACATGTTTGTTGGATGGAGGACGGAGGCGCGTCCGCCCAGTGCCTACAATTCCTGAAGGCAGTGTTTGTACAGGCATGTAAAGTCACGTTGTCACTTAGCCGCGAGCAAGTTGCCCGATAAATCAATCAATTCAGGTACTCGGGTAAGGACTGTGTCGACGATGCCCCCCTGTTGACTTTGCTCCTGTGCCCCGCCTCCCCCTTGCTAGAATAATAACGTATGATCTATGTCTAACCTTCCTGGCCTAATGCCCGAAAAGCTGCGTCACCAGCAGGCTATGAATCAGGCCACGCAAATGGGCTATGCGAATGGTCTGAATCGCGCCGCCGTGCAAATCGTGTTGCTATGAAAATGATGCGCAGCATCACACCCTAATCGTTGAACAATGATGATTATGAAATGGAAGCCACCCGAACCCGGAGGCTTTCGAGATCCAAGCAAGCGAGTGGGTGGGGGTGAGGCGGCGGGAAAACCAACTGTCTCCGGGCGTCAACAATGAGTGGTTGTTGTTCTTGTGCCTTTGCACAATTCAGGACGGCCCAGCGTTTCGTATTTCAGAGGTTGCTGGTGTCATAGTCACCACCACTACTAGGAGGGTAGTAATCGTGATGAGAGGCGCCGTAGTCGGTGTAATAGCCGTTGCTGGAGGATCCATAGCCGCGGTGGGTGTTGTCGTTGGGGGTGTTGTTTCCAAATAGACCCGGCGACAATGTGCCGGAGAGTCCTCCTGATGGGAAAGCAGGCGTGATTTCGTCTCCCATGGGGCCATCTAGCTCAAGGCTCAAGCTCCAGTCCCCCATTTGGCTATCGGTCGGCCCATGGTGGGAATCATATTCTAGCTGGGCGGCCGGCTGCCGCAACGTTTCAGCTTGTTTGATATGCGATTCAAGTAAAACCTGGTTTGGAGACCCCATGGTAATCACCCTAGAGTCTTCTTGTCGAGCAGCATAGCTCCGGAACCGCTGGACCAGAGAATTGGAGAAATCGTGGATGTCTTGGCGTCGGCCAACGGGGAACCCGTTCGCAAACTCATAGATGTAGTTGTCACTGGCAACATCCGCAGCGGCGAGATCCATGCGCTCCTGGAATTCAGATCCGGCATAGGGTGTGGCCGGCGCGGGCAAATCCGGAAAAAGAAAGTCCCATATGCCATACCAGCGGCGCTCGTACCGCGATCCGGTTCGGCTTGCCTCGCCGCAATTCCTGAGTTGGCCCATTTGTGCTGGTGATAGTACTAGTCCTGGCCGAAGTTTAACATTCACCAAGTTACATGCCTGGGCTTGGATATGGGCCATTCGGTCATCATCATGATGCCTCCCCGGGCGGTCAAAGACAAGTCCGCATCGCGGACAATGGACGGGGATCATGTGATGCTTCTGAATGTGTGACTTCACATCGCCGATGCGACTCATGGTGTAATGGAGGCATGAAAGGTGCGTGACAGGGTCAGCTTTTGCAAAGGGGCAGGCGAAAGATTGTTTGGGAAGGGCTGTTTCCTGTCGCTTGGAGGACTTTTTGTCGTCTTGGCCTCTGTCATCATCGTCATGGCCATTATCATCATCCACACCCTGCTTGGACATGCCCCGGTGGCTCCGCCCTGTGGAACGGCGGGGGGGCTCCGATGGGATAGTCATTGAGGCCCGAGATCCTGAATTTGGGGCTGAGCTTGATGCATGCCCAGCGCTTGGCTTGCTTCTGGGCTCCCCCGAGGTCTTTCTACCACCGGTTCTGGTACGCTCATTGTTCTCCCGGTACGCCGAGGGCGGCGTGGAAGCGACTGGTGAGCTCTGACTCCTATGGGTGCTGTCGTATATGAGAAACCCCCGGGGATCCGGATTGTGCGATGCCATGCCTTGAGGGTGGTGTCTTTGGAGCACGTCGTCAGACGCGGCTTCAATGTTGCTGTCAGCCTCATTGCCAATCCCTCATCGTGGTGTAGGGACGAACTCACCGGCCTGTCATTGTAGGGACAAGGATACTGACCACGAGTCTTCAGGAAGGGCGCCGTGCCAAGTGGCCGGTGTCGAGGGGCTGGTGCCGAGCGGCTTTGTTGGTAATATACCCCAGGGGGATTGCAAAACTCGAGTTGTGTGCTTGTTTGGACCGCGATTGCTCGCGTGACCCGGAAGTAATTGAGGCAAGGTGAGAAGCTGCGACAAGTCCGAATCTGAAGTTGGGCCCCGGTTTTGAGTTGGGTGAGGTATCTAGGTACTTACACAGCCGCGAATTTTTGTCGCCCTACCTTGTAGTGATTGGGGCCCGAATAAGCGATAGTCTCGTTGCCCCAGCGGACATGCAAGAAGTGCTGGCTCCCCTTAACCACCACGAACATTTCGGGGCTGGCACGCTGTGCTAAATCCGGACTGCGCTATACAGGCGGCGAGGACAGGTCTGTGGTGCAGACCAGGCGAGGCGAGCTTCTGGCCACTCAGCGTCCCCGCCCCATTTCTGCATGTTGCGCATTTCGGTGAAGGTGCGTGTTTGTCCGCCATGATCCAGTTGGCAGCCAACCAGCAGCCACATGCTAGTGACCGCGCCACGTATTTACCGATTGACACTTTGACCCGACACGTTGCGAATCTGCTAATCACCTTTACAAGACCCATGTGTGCAGTCAAATTTCTGTGTGATCGGCTCTGCAAGGCAAGGAGGGAAGCTGAGGCAGAAGCTGTAGCAATTGGCTCCGCTTTCAACCAGCTTTCAGGCATGCAGGCAGAGCCAACCAGATTAGCTAGGTACCTACCTAGGTAAGCTACTTACTTTTTCGACTTGACGATGCAACCTTTGGCCGCTCAGGGTAGTGCACCAAAACGAAACATGACGGTCGGAGACTTCACTCAAGTTAACGCCACCAAGGAGGACAAGTACTTTAGGCAGGCATGGGCGGAGCAAATTGCAGTGAAGTAACGAAGCAAAGTTACAATATTTATATTTCCCTCTTCTATCGTACCTAGGTGTACTCTCTCCTTCTCTACTCCTTGGTTCCATCCTCCTTGGTCTGTGGTGATGGGGTGATCACTGACGCCCCGCTCAATGGTTGCGATTGTCTCGAGCCCAAAATTGTATGATTGATTGGCGCATCTTTATCCTGTAACCAGAGGCCAAGGCGGACTCTGGCCAGAACTGCATGGTTGGTTGTTAACCTGTGTGGTCTTGTAAGATCAGCACAAAGTTGGATTTGGATGGTACCGGAAGGCAAGCCACCTACGCTTGGCTGTCGGAGGCAATCGGCGAGGTTGATGGTGAGTCCATCTTGGCGTTGGAACTTGGTGAAAGAGCTCTCCTTGAATGCCGTTAGCTGCCCCACCAGGGGCTCTGTTGAGGATGCAAACTTGAACTTGGATTAACTCCCAAAACATGGATACAAGCAACAATTATTATACCCCTAACTATCACGAGTCTCATCCAACATCTTCACACAGCTACAGAAACTCTTACATCAAAACTCACTCTACTACGCATCTGTGTGCTGTTAACCGCCCACGGGCAATTCTGATAACATTGAGACCTGTCGACATCACCATCTCCGGGTTCCATTGGGATGCAACCACCAGCGAGAACGGCCCGGCATCCGAGAGCGGGTGGATTTCAATGCAGGTACATGAAAACTCGCGCGATCCGCAGGAGTTACTGGTTGGAGCCAGCAAATGCACTGGACAGGGCGAACGGGGCCAGGCATTGGCTATGCGTTGATGCCGTGCCCCGCCCCATGGCCAACACATCGTCCCTGTACGCAGATGCGTAAATAGGAGGGATGCCGAGTAGGTTTTTCACAGCTGCGTACGACCGCGCCAATGGCTTTGCGCTCGCCCTGCTTACCAAACACCGCGACCGAATCCTTGGCGTCTGCGTTGCTGTCGTCTTTCAATTGGACTGGGAAGTGTTTCGATGTTGGATATCACTATGACATTCCTCCGCAGCGCCGTCGACCTCTCAGTCCCGTTCAGCACCAAAGGACAACGAAATTTGCCCTGCGTCGCGAAGAGGAGAAATCTCATGTCTTAGTATGGCTACGCCAGCCGCTTTTGATCAAATAACAAGCTCGTTAGGGGTAGGTTGAGCGTCTCCCGCATGCAGATTTCTGGAGCTGACTTTCTTCGGCAGACAAGCCCAGAGTTCAGCAGGGCTGACAGAGACGGGTGGGGGTGGAGCTCAACACCAGACCCAATGCCAGACGCTGCAATAGGGGACCCGGAAACATGTTCAGGCCGCAATGTCGATCATAGACTGTCGCCTCCTTTGACACCCGCTTCGACACCCGAAACGCAAGAACTCGGTACGCGCGACAAATCAACGCATCCTCTCTCGCCATCGCCCGCAGCACCGGTGAAAGGTGCTGCCCGACGACATCGAGGGAGAGTGCGACCAGGTAGCAGCGAATCAAAGCTGCCCGCGCTCGCGTGCCCGTTTTACAAATTCGACCCCCGCAGCCATCATGACTGCAGGGGCTTCACACTACGCCGAGTCAAGGACATCAAGCAGCACATCCAACGGAAACATACGATGCTGCCCGAACCCGAATTTCACTGCGGCCTGCGCCTCCGCACATTTGACGCCGAGGAGCATAAGGCCGCGCACCAACAACACCAACAGGATCCTCATCACACCCGCGCATGCCCGCCCCGACCCGGCCGCCGGCTCCGGGTCATCACGGGCGAGCAAACGGAAAAACTGAAAGGATACCTCGGCCGGGGCAAGCCGATTTACGAACAGTGGTACGATGTGTGGGACATTCTTTTTCCCGGCGAACGCCGGCCACGGACAATCCACCTTGACAGCATCAGCAACTCGTGGGAAGGACGCATGAAGATGCTTCGCCGGGTATGGGAGACGCACAGGTCTGAAATACTGGCTGCTGTTGCTTGTACCCCACCACCCGTGAGCATCCTAGGCGGCATCCGCCTCCCGGGTCTGGGCGGAAGCCTTGACCCGTGTTGTGCTTTCCCGTATTGCCATCCATCGAGCCCGAGCACGCGAATGCTAATGTCCGCCACAGCAATGAGCGAGAGCTTTGCGCAATGGCGTCCGTTCGACCAGGTGATGGACGCATTCTTGGGCCTTGTCAAGGAGGAGATGACAGACGATGTTGTTGACACGGACAGGCCAGACCCCGATAGCACAGAAGTGGAAGCGGCATGCTCACTCCAAGGTGCGCAGCAACCATGGTACCCGAGTTCAAATGTCTATTGCCCGGAGGACCTCGATTCTATTTTGTGGCAACCATCCGTCGATCCGGAAATCGAGTCACCAGGCATAGACATGGCGGCTCAGGGGACCCTGGGGCTGGCATCTGGGGATGTGACATACAACTTCCCAAATGACTTGGGCAGCCCGTGGTGATTAAAGCACTGGAAGGAGGTCTCCGTCCTACATCTAAGTAGATTAGTTAGGTAGAATACCAGGCCTTCGTTTCCAGCGAGAAAATCTGAAACATTGGTGTTTCCGGTAGTATCTACCTGAGATATTCAGAGAGCTAATAGCGCACGCAGTAGCGGCAGGCCAGCTGTTGGTTCCAGAAGCTCTGCAGATGGCCGATTTCCCAACGGCGCCACGGTACAAAACAACTCTTATGTGAGACTCATAAAAGGCGCAGAAACCATACCCGTTGAAGGTCTAGCTGGCAACCATAGCGCCCGAGCCTTCAAGAACATCTCCGTAACCGCAGCGGTCGTGGCCGCACTTGACTCTCTTGGCCCAGTCCCAAGATGGAAAGGGAACACATTTGAATGAAAGTGAAGATGGCTCTTCTAAACCAAAATCTTTAGAAGAAAGTTGAAAACTCTAGAAACTTCAAAAGAGCTGAGTACCCCTGAGAATCCATGACTATGGCATATAAAATTCAAGGACCTGTTGCTTACGAAAACACAAACACAGTTACCGAAGGCTGTACGGCAGAAAGGACTGTACAGCAAGGAAGGTCTGAAAAGCACGGAGGACAGATTCCACCTACAGGCTTGAATCTGGGGGGGTATGTCAGAAAGAAGGGGTGTGGCCATGCAAGCTAAATAGAGCTCAGGGGAGCTGAACTGACGTAGTCAGGTCAGCTGGCCAGAGCCACCATTCGCTACCCACTTTGCCACCATTCACAGCTATAAAGATAAGCTATCTAGCGAAGCTAGAGAGCGAGGACAGAACACAAGCAATACAATCACACTATTGCAATCCAGAGTGCCGTGTTTCCAACAACTAGATGCCATATGCTCTCCCTGTCTCCAAAGCAATGCTCGCTGGCTACTTCGAGGCAGAAGTTTGGAATTTTGCAGAAGCAGCTTGACTGAAAACAAGGGCTTCTGGACCCAGAATTACATCCCAATCCCAATCAACCGGCCTCTTACAGTGCGCAAATCACCAAGTACCCTCAGCAAACCAAAGTGGAAAGACCGCCCGCGTCTAACTATTACGACTCGGGGCAGAATGTCCAACAACACTCGCCCCAACAACCGCTCGCTTGGCAACTGGACAAAGATCCATGTAGCTGCTCCGAGACGCCTAACGGCGCGCGGTACAGTACAGCGCAGAGGCTTAAAGAGCTGGAGAACAGTGAGGAATTCGATATGGTAGTGGATGTGGTGTGTCGGCTTAAGACCTAAAAGCGCATACCGGAGCAAGTCGCGCTGCTTGGTCCCCAGACCATCGATTTCACTCCAGTGGAGATCAACTCGACGCAGATCACCAAACGGAATACCGCAGGCTTCGCTCAGGCCATTGACAAAAAATCGGTGATCACACCATTCATTTGCCTACGTTACAATGGTGTAAGAAGGAGGATGGAGGAGTGGCAGACTCATCTGCAAAGGCGGGACGCGGCCGTGGCTGCTCGGGAGTCTGCTCTCAGAAAGCGGGAGGCGGACGCGGACATCCGAGAGAGGCACTTGCAAGCCGAAACCGCCAGGCTGAGGGCCTGGGAGATGGATTTAAAGACCCAATTGGTTGTCAAGTCAAAGCAGATGGACGCCGACGTGGCCTCGTTAAAGGCCGCCCTGGACTCGCTGGAGGAGTTTTTGACGCGGCAGGGGTAGGCAGACACAGGGCCAACCTCATGCTGCCCACGGGACAAATAAACGCTGTAAGAGGAAGAGACCAAGGCATCAGAGGGGACAAGGCGGAAGGAGCGAGAATGCGAAGTTTAGGAATAGGACACCACCAGGACATCTAGTAGGGGGAGGCTGGAGTAAAGAGAGGAACAGGCTCGCATCAAAGCGAAAAGGCTAGTTAACAAGGAGGGTGAGCATTAGCGAGGGTAGGAGGAATACAAGAAGGCCATTGTGTCCTACCAGTTAGAAAGCCAGCTGCATGGGGCCGTCCAGAGGGTGGACACATTGGCGGAAACACTGCTGAGTTAAGGGATGTGCATGTCAGCACTCTCCTCAAAACACTACTGGAAACACTTAAAGTGCTCCCAGCTGTTGCTTAGAACACATTTACTGTATAAAGACGTACAGGATCACCTAGATCAGAAGGATGTGAATGAGCAAGCGATGCAGGAACGCGACAGGCTGGTGGGGGCGCTAGGGGGCTCGTACGAAGGCGCAGTGCTGTGGCGTTTGCGGTAAACCTGGGTAAATGCACGCACCTGCTGGGAGAATGTGGAATTGTCTGATTCATCTCCTCTGATATAATTATAATGATTTATAGTGGTGTGGAGTTAACCGTTCGCATGTGGATTATGTTAAATGCTACGCAATTACGATAGTTCTGAGCGGTTGCATTATTGTGTGTCTGAGGGACCGAGCCACCCTCTGGGGGGCCACCGTTTGACCCTGAAAACATCGCGTTTTCGGCCCACTTTATCCAGCCAATCGCTAATTATCTTGGCTCTTGGCGCCAAACTGTGGCTGAAACCCAACAGATTACGTTTACTCGAAGAAGGGCTAGTCACAGCTGCATCATTGACAAATAATTACACGGTGTGGGAAGCACCATGTCTTGCAGCCGTACCGGACAATTTCGGGCCTAATTAATTCGGGGCTGAAAAAAGGATGCTCTGCCCTACACAAATTTATACATATATTACCTTATTGACCTATGTAATCTCTCCCGTGTCCCGCCCTCGGATCTTGGCCAGTAGCCCAGTGATGTCCCAGGTAATGTGAAGCTCCAAGCTGATTCAACAACACTAAAGGAGACTGTTTACGACACAAAGCAGCTAGTCAGAGATCACTATTGGGCATGAAGCGTAGCATTAACTGCTCGTTCACCGCGCAGTCGGCGTTGCCCGAACCTTATGGTGACGTTGGGGGTCCAGGTGTAAGCAGACCAACCTTACCCACCAATGTAGTCGTGAATTTTTAACCCAACGAGTAGGTCATTACCAGTTTTCTAGGAACGGCATGGCTCGCTATCGGTCTCGTCATCCTATACTATTTGTTTGTATTCGACCCGTATGAGAACCCTTTCCAGAGGCCGGGACAAATTGCGGACAACGCTTGTGGCTGGACAACGAATCCCGTCGATGTGATGGTCAAGCGCTTAACAAGACAGGTTTTCTCACCGCTTGAACACCTCGGTGTTGTTAGACGGCTGAAATCAAGGCTGGGATGGCGCGAAGCCTTCATCAAGGTGATTCAAGCCAAACGAGCATTTGTGCCGCGCCCGTTTCTAACCCCTCCGCCAGTCAATCCTGATAATGTGCGATACTCAGACCGTAACTGGCCTTGGTTTACTTGTCAGTGGATTCGCCGACCTCTTCAACGGAATCACGGCCTACCACTTCCTACTAGTGGTACAGCTTGCATGGTTCTCCAATATTACCCACCTTACTGGCCTTACAGTTTTACGCCACCACCTCTACCATCACCCAGTAAAAAAATGGGGCAGATTATTTTTCACGATCGTTTTGTCTATCATGCTCCTTACGGCAATGGTCCCAACCCTCTTCTTTAACTGGGCATACTTTGGCAAACTTTTTCGCTACACATATCCGGATTACCGAGCCCTTGAACATGGCTTAGGGGGCTCCGCAAGTCTTCCCGGCTCATACGCACTCTGCTTCTTCAACGTTTCCCGGAACATTGAGTGGCACTACGCCACAAACCGCTTCGCATGGACGTATCGTGATACACCTGCGTTTGGATCCGGAATAACATCGATGGTACTTGTGGTCCTAAATCTAGCATTTCGGGCAATCAAACTTCAGCACTCCTTTGATGAAGCGGTTAGACATGTCCGCAGAAAGTCCAGCAACACCTGGAAAGGGTTAATTGTCAACGTATCCAGAAACAACTCCCGGGCTGTCGGCGTACGAGCAATGCTGTTACGGCGAGTGGTCCTCTACATAGGGGTGACAACCCTCTTGGAAGTCCGGTTATTTTTCGATCTCCTGATATCCACTCTCTCAGACGTAAGTCTTACTTTTCCTTTGGTATTCTTTCCCCATCTTCCACCGTTAGCTCAACCTATCATTGGGTCAAAGACCTTGTGATAGCCAAGGTTGGGGACACGTGTCAAACTACATATACCGTAGCCAGTATAATGGCTGTAGGCAAGGGCCGACTGGCGGCCGCCTCATTCTCAGTCTTTGTAATATAACGAATCTCTCGACCAACCCTGCAGCAGCGCCACGTTCATTGCAAGCCTCTCCACAAAACCAGGAGCTAACAGGTGATTTAAGATCTATTGGTTGGTTGTCCCAGCTGTATGGGGCACTATGAGGCTGGCCCGAACGCGGTCGTCAGTTCAAGTTGACGATAACAATTGGACCTTCGGACAGATTCTACCAGTTTTTCTTTTTCTCGGAACTCTTCTTACTACGGCAGGGACACTACTGGTATCCAACAAACAGGCATCCGCCTCCCCTATGGAACAACATATTGAGGTTAACACCCCAGCACAACCACGTCATAGGGGCAGCCAGGGCTTGGATAACGTTGAGGGCATGGGTTTATCTGAGACATCCAAGTTCCATCAGCAAGTAGCGACTCTTCTCGAGCGTGATTACTATAACCCTGCGAGTTGTCCTTGGATACCGGCTGCAATTACTCTCCCCTGTATTCAAATTCTGCTGATGACTATTCTATTTTTCTGGACACTCTCTACTTGGGGAAATGCGGCTTCAGTCCTTGCATATTACGCTTTTATAATTCTGGTTGGTTTTCCTTCGTCCTGGTTTCTCTTTATTCTCTTCTGCATATTATACGAGAAGCGTGCTCCTGGCGGGGGTTACGAACGGGTATATTGGATGGTAATGATTCTTATATCTGCTGGTCCATATGCAGCAAACTTTCTATCATATACCCATATATTTACCTATGTTAGAGGTGATTTTTGGCTCAGGTTTGGAGACATCGTCATCATCTTAGTTGGTTTGGGTATAGTTGCTATTAATGCTTGCAGCGCACTCTTTCTTCAATTTCTGTATTTATAGTTATAAAGAGGTCTTATGGAGGATATTTGCACTGTTTAAGAGAGAATGATCTGTAATAAATGTCTCTCTATTGTCTGTGGCCCCCGGAGCCTATCTCGGTGTGCTGCGCCTTGTACCGTAGTAAATCCTGACCCTGTTTCGCTTCGCCTTCCCGTCACTCAAAAACTGGATTAATATGCAGATGATGAATGAACATGCAGAATAGCTAGAGGACTAAAGGTATAGATTTTGGAAAAACAGTTTTGGGGATTCTCTTACCGCGACTTCAGGCTTCCTCTAGGATGGAGGCATTTTGGCCAGATATGCCCGCGGCTTTCTAAACAGAGGTTATTATGGAAGGTATGATAAAGCAATGGGAACTGGAGTGCTCGAGAGATACAAAAACCAAGAGAGAGAGAGAGAGAGAGAGAGAGAGAGAGAGAGAGAGAGAGGAAAGGATTCAATGCTTGGATGAAAGAAATCAGGCTTTCGAGGAGGAAGTAGCTCAGTTGAGAACGGCGATTTGCGGCTCTAGGGAACCGGAGGTGGTTGTGGCGAGTGTAAGGTTGCTGAGAGGACCGAAGCATTTTTGGGATGAGTGTACGCAGAGAGCTAAACACAGGTCGAAACATGTCACCGCAGCGGAGCAGCACGGCGCCCCGTCTTTCTCTTCCCAATTCTCAACAACACGGGCAGGTGCGAGGTAACATTTGACAGGCGGACGTCCATCCTGCGGCCAATCCGCGTGTGTATTAGCCGTGGTAGAGTTGGTTAGGGAGCGAGGACGCCGCCAATAACGGTGGATCGGTATAACGAGCGTGTGGCAACCAAAATACCTAGAGGAAGGATGCCATCGTTGGTCGCAGCAAACTTCGTGGAATTCCTATCTGCCGGACCAACCCCTCGGCAAATCCAACTCCTCCTTCATCCTCCACTCCCCTTTAGCGGACAACTGACAACAGCAGGCCGTTGTAATCCCTGCCGCTTTCCATGTGCCGATCGCTGGTTACGTCCTGGCCTCCACGAGGTTTACCGCTTGACCCACGGTAGATTTGCTCCTTATTCATTGTTGGCACCTTGCAGTTTCCATGCTGTAAATAGGATTTGTAAAGTCTAGGGCATGGCCCTCAGGGGTGAACTTACAAATTCATTCTCGCCAGCAGGACCCCTGAATGCGAATAGTGACATCCTTGCCCACCAGTTCTGAAGCATGCAGGCCTGCTGCCCTCTTCTGATGCGCTAGTCAGTTGTATAAGCTATTTTTAGATCATTCCGCAGCTCCTTTCTCCTTTGTCGTTTCACTGAACTTCGACGCGATGGCCGAGGTGTTCGCGCTCGGCGCGAGCGTTGTAGCCTTAAGTCCGGGGGCCCACTTTTTGACCACCCCTGTTTTCGACCACCGTGTCCAATCTCACCGCTATTTCAACCCCCTCCGACGAACCTTAATTTCTCTCCCATTTCAAATGCAACCTTTTCCATTCTTTCCACGTAGTAAAAGCAGCCATTAGAGATGCAGTGGACTGAATTGGACATGCGCACGGCCTACGCAGCCGTCAAAGCAGGTCTACCAATTCAAAAGGCTGCATAACGTTATACCATTCTGTATACTACCCTCCAAGGCCAATTAACTAGCTACCTTCCACACGTAGTGGCACATTAAGACTACCAGAGGCTTTCTATACCTTAAGAAGACCTTTTAACCAAGTAGATTCTTTTTCAGAACGACCTTAATAACCTCCCTTCACACGTAACGATTCAAAAGCTAGCCACCAGAATTTCTGTTAAGCAAGGAGACTCTTACAATATTAGAAAACACTAGGTTTAACATTTTATTAACAGGTACCTAATTATCAAAACCTAAAGGCTACAGAGGATAGATACTACATATATAAAAGCAGCTATAGGGGAAGCTATTCACAAATGGTTTAACTACCTTTAAATTCCAGCTATTCAAAGGATTCCACCCAAACACAGGTAGAATATAAATAAAACCAGCCTAATAAAAAGCCTAAGGAGTAATATCTACGTAGTTAAAAATGCTAAAAAGCGTTCAGTTACATCGAAAAAGCCAAATTTGTACACTTAGATCAGTTTTATCAAGTATATCTCTACCTTAAAGGCATTACTTAATCTAGTTATTATTTATAAAAGGGCTTTCATATAATAATAGTAGTTTCTAAAGGCTAAAGGTCCTTATAAAGGCTAACATTTTTCAACTACGTAAAAAGGGTAAATTATTAATGAAATCAGCTTTAAATAACTAAGTAAAAAATTCATCTTCCTAATAACCCCTTAGATTCTAATTAACGCTATCTTTTTATTCTCAACGGCTACTATAACTATATAACGCACAGGTTTATATAATAATACTTTAATAATAAAATCTAGCTCCTTTATTTATTAACACATTATTTCTACATGCTGTAACTATTAGATTTAAGTGTATTTAACTTATTAAAGAATATATATCAGAACTTATTTAACACTTAATAATACGAAGGACTAGAGGAAACATCTGTAACTAGTAAAAGAATCTTTCTAAAGTGTTATTCTTAAGCACGAAGGGTTAGGCTTTTAAATTAGAATATTCAGAGTAGTTAGAAAGCTAGAGAGTTATAATCAGTTAACATAAGTAAGCTGTTAATAAGCCGGCATTTAGTGGAAAATAATAAAGCCTTTAAGATATAAAACAACTTTAACACCATTACAAAGCCCCTAACTCCCCATAAGGTTAAATTAGAAGACTATAGCCTACACGTACCCCTAGATTTTAACCCCTAAGAAGGTTAAGGAGCTAAAAGCCCTTTTAAGGCCCTCAGGCTAACCTACTCCGACAGAGAGGTTTTTATTTCGGAAGATTAAAAAGGCCTTTAATGAAAAGGACTTCCAATTAGCTGTGCAGAGAGGAAAAATCAGACAGCTGGAAACCACTATTAAGAGATTGATATCTAGTAAAAGGAAGAAGGTGGTTCCGGATCCGAATTTCGTCAGAATCATCAAATTCTTCAGAAACTGAAGATCCTGAATCAGAAAGTTCAGAGGCATCAAGTTGTATTGTTGTGGAGATATAGGTAGTTGAATAGAGTAGTTTTTCATACCCTTATGTATTAATTAGTCGAAAACAGGGGTGGTCAAAAAGTGGGCCCCCGGACTTATACCAGCCTCTGTGGCCATGTCCCCGGATGTCTACAGAGGTTTTCCTGACAGAAGCCACACTGCGAATCTTACCGCACTGTGGTTGCGCATCGTCCTTAGGCACCGGGGCTTCCTTTGGGCCATTTAGGCCCACATGGCGACCAGAGTCGTCACAGTTATACAAAATTCTATAAAGACTTAATATTAGACCTGCCCTGGCGGTGCCACCCTAGCCTTGCACACTTCGTCGCGCACACCTTCAACTCCCCGAAGCTCGAAGTTATAGCTTCCCTACTATTGACCACCAAAGTTATTCACGGGTTGGGCTCAAGCGACAATGGAGAAGAGGGGATAGGTATCAGGGCCTGAAAAGTCGAACCCTGGGCCAATAACTCGGAGCTTGACATACGCGAATGTCAACGGAATCATTGCAAGCTCTAAGCAATCGCTAGAGCCGCCAATGGCAATTTATCAAACGTCTTTATCCTCGGTGAGTTAATGATTCGGTAAAGGGCCAAGCCACCTATCAGTCGCATAAGGTAAGGAATCGGATCAAAAAACAAACCACGCGAGTCCTTTACTTCGTCCAGGACCCTGATTTGCCAACTAGATCCAGAACGGGCAGTTCTTCAGTACAGTGAGCGGATGGGAGTACAGGAAGCTGTCCAGACTGGCCGAAAATTTAATGACCATGTCCTTGTGCACCCTTGACAATGAGGTGCTCAATGCGCAGCATTGCAAAAGCATCTCGAACCGCAACAAACTTCAAAACTGATTCAGCAAGCTCACGTTGCCGCCCAGGCCGACTGGGTGCCGCCGACATGCCACACTGGCATCGAAACGAGCTAGAAGCGCTGTTTAATCTTGTACCCTGGCTACATTTCGGTGGTACTTGCGAGGCTTCTCACCCAGACAGGCACAGGAAACGACTGGAAAGTTACCGCTCTTTGCGTCCTCGAGAAACGGATGGTGAAGATCAAGACCTTGCTGAATAGCCTTAGCGCCAACGCCCAAGTTGTGATGCAGGATGGCGAGAGTACCCTCGACGCTAAGTAGGGATGGGATACACCCGGGTGTTAGCCGCCTTCTTAATACTCATCTACAAGAGCATTCTCATCAGAGAAGGGTCTTTAAGCGATTTCCTACACGTCCGCGTCCGTTACCGATCCGTATCGGAACTCGAGGTCGTCACGGGAGTTCGAGCCTAGCTCACCATTGCGAACCTGCTACACGAAGAAAGCGGCGGCGTGATCCTCGTCACCCGCGGCCCTTACAACTTCATTTCTCGACGACGCTCCACCGAGACAGGCGACGGGTTCTCGATCGATCGGCCGATCAGCACCACTACCATGCCCATGAGTGGCCTCACGCCGCTCAAGGTTCTGACGCCTCGCGGGCAGGCTCTGGTGTGTTTGGATGCGCGACGGGGCACTGGCCTGCGGCTTGTGGGTCACTAAGCAAACACGGCGGACCACTATCTCGTATGTGAGGATGTCAATAATCTGGAGAAGCTGGCCAAGTGGGGGGACGATGCGAGGGGGATGGGAAACTGCATGCAGCTGCAGCTTCTTTTATCTAAGGAGGTCAACTGGAAGAAAGTGTTGGGCATTTACGATGCACAGAATGCAGTGTTCGTCTAACAAGTGAGTTGAAGGTATCTGAGTGTCCACATTTGCATTATATGACAAGGTGGATTCCTAGGTCCCTTTACATGATGTTTCTCGCTCTACCAGCATCCTCAAGTCCGTTCTCCTCAGATACGTGCCCCTTTTGTGATTATCCAGCGATGCTACACGTTTCAGAAAGGGTGGCTTGAATCAACTTCAATCTGTTAGCTCTGATCTGTACAGGCAGGGGGCTGCAGGAATAGTCTTGCCTCGAGTACAGAACCGTGGCGCTCTAGACATGGCACCAAGGCGTCGGGGACCCAGCAGGCCACACGCAAAGACCACCGACGCCGCACTGGGCGGCAAGCAGCCATCGACCATTGCACACAGCGATGCCGCCGAAGTCGTCGGTGCAATCGTACGTTCCAGGGGCGTCGCAGGCAACCCCAACCGTTGCCCTGGCTGCTGCAGAGCCGGCATAGGCGGCGAGGAGAAGTAGGGATTTGATTGAAGTCTGCATTTTTTTGGGTTGCTTTGTAGGGAGCTGAGAAAGTTGATGATGGGGTTGATGGATCCTTGTTCTCTATTGTCTTCAAGGGCAATTCTGATGCCATCTTATATACCCCTATACCTTTTCAAGATGCACGGTTCTTGCCAGCATTGCTACGTAAGACAGTTGTCGATCACCATATTAACACGCTGTGCGGTTCTTCTTCTCCATTGGTCTGAATACTTTCTCATATCAATAGACAGCCCCGAAGGATCAATCCATCTACTGCGCCGTTCGTGTGTAACAGTGTCTTGACGAGTAAGCGGCAAGCGAGTTTGTAGAAGCAACGGTTGGGTTGGAGCGTCGGTGGATAACCGGCCCCTCGGCATGCAATTGGGGTTGTGCTGTGGGAATAAGGATTCAATTTGTTTTGGGTCGGGTAACGGTTACATGTCAGCTGTGCAATATCGAAGAACCCGGTGGTGGGTTATTAACTCCAGACTCCGCCACCCGAAATTCTGCGCCTTGGTCATACAAGTGAAATCTACCTGCATATAAAGGAACGTAGGTACGTCGCACAACATTCCACAAATGTTGTTTTCAGGGGGAAACGAAGGGGGCCGATTACGGCAATGCTGGGCTGATTCGGGGTCCAGCACAATTACCAATGCCGTGCGGCGTACCGTGATTCTCTTGCTGCTGTTCAGTTGAGAATTTCGCCCAAGACAGCCCCATATCTTTTACCTCCTGGTATGACAACTCAGCCAGCCACCTAGTATGTACCTATCCCAGACTACTGAGTCGCAAAGCATAACTCAAGAGAGGGAAACTATGTCTAGGGCTTGCATTCAACCTAAAATGCCATGCAAACCTTCAGAAAGCATTAGCACAAAGAGAGAAAAAACCAGTAAATCATCACCACATCAGGATACAGGCCCCCAGTAGAGTCATCTTCCAGCCTCGACAGAACTTACTCCCCTTCCATGATCACATGCACGTAGCAGTCACCCTTGAAGAACCACGGCCCGTTGAGCCCTGCCGGTAATTCTATCGGCGACGGGACAGGCTGCAATATATCTGGAACCCGGCCACCGCAGAGGAGCCAGACCTCGTCGCCGGGTTCGCACCAGCCATGCGCAACGCCCATGTGTCCGACTTCGGTAACGAAGAAGGTTCGGTTATAGAAGGTTTGAGCGGCGCGTAGCGCGAAACGTGACCGATAAGCTCTGTAGTAGACGTTGTTGATCTCGGGAACGAGGGCGACGATGGCGGCGAATGTTAGGCACCAGCGTTCACCTTTGGGTGGTGGCAGGGCTGCGGCGGTGGGCCAGTTGAGACGGTGTTGTGGAGAGGGTTAGCCCGGTCAAGATATAATAGGGTAAGAAGAATCTTGATGTTGATATGGAGAAATCTTCAGGCACAGGCGCACAAGGCCTGGATTTGCCAAGCAGAGTTTTGACCGTTTTAGTTTGTGGTTCTGAAAAGTACTATCCATTACCTTTCACTATAATACAAGAGCATCTATCTATTGTCTTGGCGACGCCAGCGGCCTACAAATTTCATCAAGAGTCTCCATCGTCAATCGCGGGTAGCCTGAGGTGGTGCCGGAGTACAACCTGTCCACTACCGAGGTCGTGTCATAGATGAATGGTCCAAGCATTGGGCTAGTTGGATCGGGAGAGCTGGCTTCTGTCAGTTTCAGTTTAGAACATATTTGGCTCGGTGAGCTCACCTTCCTCCCAATAAGGAAGTGGGTGGGCTGCCGTGTGTAGGAGAGTCCATTGTTTTGAAGGGGTTGAGGTTGACTTGGTGATGACTGTTTCGTTCTCAGGGGTTAGCTTCAAAAGCGGTGCGAGGAGATGAAGGGAAGGGGGGAGGGGCACCAGAAGCTTTTGTATGGTGTGTGATGGAAGAGGATGGTGCGTGATGGTTGTGATAGTTGTGATGGAAGATGGAAGAGATTTCTGACAGGAGCTATGGTTTGAAGAGTCTCTTATACCCCAGGAGCAGCGCCATCCCCAGTCATCTCTTCCCTCAACCATGATGTCCTAAGCCATCATCACCACCCTTCAGTAGAGAGCCAATTTAGTTTAAGAGTCTTGCTGCAGTCAAAGTGGTTGAACTAGCCCTAGCTAGAGCAGATTAGGCTCTGATGTTCCTGGCTGAAGACGCTGACCGGTCGAAGCCTGGCTTATTTGGAAATGGCTCTGTAAAACTAAGCTCAGCACTTAGTGTGATCAAGCGCGGCAAGTTCCGATGCAGACGGCACAGGTATTTTCATGTATTTTAAGTCGTCTTCAATATCGGCATGGCTTTCTCTCAATCACTCGGTCGCCGGTTGCATCGAAATTGTGGCGCTCAGCTTGGTTCAAATACTGCTCAGGTGGAGATGCAACTCCATCATATGTCCTAGAATTTGATCGATCGCTTCACAGACCATTTTGTGAGGTTTAAAGTGTATTCTGCAAAATGCATTTAACTTTTTAGTCTGGACGGGAGGTAGTGACATCCGGTGACCTCTAGCATCTCGCGTGGTGTTTCAGCCGCCCCTAGCGTGAATCCAATTGGGTCCCAATCAAATTGTGCTGAGCAAGCAAAAAGGTTACAAGATACCGGGTACATCCTTTACCATGTCTGGCGCTCAGCCATCGGGGTCACGGTACAATGTGGATTTGAGCTTGGGTGTTTCTGATGATGGCTGACTTCCAAGTCGATGCCATTTTGTGAAATGTGTTGAGAGAAGACGGGCAATCACCAACGAGCACATGAGGTCACATGAAGAGGTTAGAAGGGCATGAACATGCATGTCAATGTGGCGATCAATAGAGGTGCCTGTTGGTTATTTTGAAGCAGCTGGCCCAGTAGTGTGATGTAAAAGCTTGCAATTGTGGGTGAGGATGAGGGTCAGCTTTATACACCCGAATGTCGGCCCTACCGTGTATTTGAGAGGGAATTGTTTTTGTCAGAGAAGTGGGAGATGAAGCTTCGAGGCGGCCCCCACAGTCAAGCGGGAGTTCAGGTTGTCTTGGCGCATGGAGTTATGCGACTACTCAAAGTCTCTTATTGGTTCACACATTCCTGTTTGGAACGGCCGTGGTTCAACCTCGCCTGTGTCCAAACTTGCCGGGGGGTTGCATTGTGGCTTGTAGGCTGTTAATGCCCCCAATTAGGGCAGATGACTGGAGCAAGGCTGATTCAAACACAATCGGTTCAGTCGCGAGGTGTGCCAGTCGAAGACACTCGAGACGGCCTCCAGCCGCCACGGGCCACACCAGGCTATCCCACGCCCGGACATGTGTTCCACAATTACGCACCCTGTCGCAGCTGTGGAATTTTCGACCCAATTCCTCCGGTGAACTCTCAACTGTCTCTGTAAATCAAACGTATCAAATTTGCCTTTTGTTCTCCAGCCAAACTTCGCGCTTTCGGCTTTAGGCAACTATACTGGTACTTAACAGCTAATTGCGGCTCCTATTCCTGCGCGCCCTTTGTTCTCGCTCTGTTCCAATATGTCGGACGCCATTGCAATCCTAAACCCGGGCTCTGAAGCACTATCCAAGTTTGCCTCCCCGGCCGAGTACAACGACAGCAGAGTCTCATCGCCTTGCCCAAGCTTGGTCAACTCTGTGACAACAACAACAGATCCCGAGTCAGAGGTTGACGACGACATGGTTACCGCCTTTCCGGCCTACGCCGGCAGGCTTCCCATCAACCCGGAGACCAAGCACCAAGACGGGACAGTCTACTCGGCCGGGGGCCCGGATGAATCTCACCAGCGTCAAGGCCCTCATGATTCCCATTCGATGAAGTCAGACCTCTCTGACGACGGCAGGGCTTGCAACCAGGGGAACAACTGTGGACACGAATACAATGGTGGCGGGAAGCTCAGAGGGGATGGCGATGGCGGACCGGACGGTCCCGGCCCCCAGTCCCCGGGCCGGCGGATAATGGGCGGGGGACCTGTCAAGGATTCGAGGCGGTGGGCTTGTCCGTACCGCAAGCGGAATCCTTTACAATTCAACATCCGGGACCACATGACGTGCTCCCACCTACCTTTCGACAATTTGTCAATACTCAAGTACGTTTCATGTTCTCTCGCGTATCCAAACCTGTCCGAAGCCACCCACGCTAACGGACCGCACTACAGGGAGCACCTCAAACACAAACACGCTCCGCGAGTAGACCATGAGGAACAGTGTCCTTCTAAATCCGGTGGCGTGAATACATGCACATGCACATCGATAAAAACAGCTGACAACGCTGAGGGGCACATGAGCTCTGACGTGATGAACAAGATCAATGATACCCGGGTTGGCAGGACACCCCAGCAGAAGACGTGGGAGGCCATTTACCAAATGCTATTTGGGAACTTGGAATCAGTGCCGAAAGCGGGTAGGTGCTTGTTCTTCGACCCTGGCGATGCTCAATGTGGCTGATATATATAACCTACACAGACTGGGAAGCGCCCATCGAACTGGAAGAGTACTTTGTCGAGATTCGACAGAACCTCGGCGTGCTTCGAGAACGCGTCAAACTCGAGGCTCAAAAACTCATCCCTGACTATCACGACACCCAAGTCAACGTCTGGTCGAGCATGACGCACATCTTCATATTCTTCCTTGAGCAGACTATGTCCAGCTGCCAGCAGCGGGTCAGGGGTAACGCGGACATGTCTCTCTTCGGACCAAATTGTTCATGGAGCAAACCCCTGCCGGTAACGGATAACACTCCCCACGACTTGTTGGGTCTCGGAGAGTGGTCCAAGGCGTTTCACGACAAACCGCCTAACAGCCAACGGACTGTGCACCGGGACATCTGCGTCCCGTCATCGCTGCTGTTGGCCGTGAAGAGCGGAGAAAAGGAGTTCTTTTGCAGAGTCGACTGTACAAAGCAGCAACTGTGGGCCATTCTGGGCACCGACCAGCCCCTAGCAGGCAGGGCAGACGCAGAGATCCATAAAGAACAAGAAACGTCCATGGAGGTTGATGAAGACAAGGAAATGACACCAGCCTGCTCACCAATGGACATGTCCGGACTTTCAGTTTCCCTAGTGTCGCCAGATCAGTCAGCTTGTCAATCTGATGTTGATGAAGATGCGGAAAGCGCCGCTTCCGACGACGAAGACGCTATCGCTGATGAGATCATTAGCAGAGTGTGTGATATCGTCCTCAGGTACTGCGGGGGCCCAGCTACCGGCAGTGCCGACCTCGACATTATCAGTCAAGCTGTTGGAACCGCTGTCACAGACTTTGTTCATGAGCTGCTGAATGAGTTGAGCACGTTCCCACAGACGAACCAGTGTGGAGGTGATGGGGGGCCAACTCCTACATTCAATCCCGGTTCTGGAGACGGCGGCTACGGGGAGTCATCCGGAGCAGCCGGAGGGGCCGGTCTGGGGGGGCAAGGGATCCCCAACTCCGGCGAAAGCAGTCAGGGAGTTGGAGGAAACGGCCCTCTCAGGCCTGGAAAGGGAGGAGCTCTTCCTAACGGCAAGTATCTCTTCCATGGGCATCTGTGGGGCTGCCCATTCCGGAAGCACAACCCCGAGCGTTTCAGCATTAGCGACAAGAGGTACAAGCAATGTGCAACAACTGGCTGGGCGAAATTCGAGCATCTCAAGTAACCTCCCCTCCACCCACTGTTGGAGTAGCGTTGGGCTAACGCGTGCAGACGGCATCTCAGAGAAAAGCACAACAATCCGAACCCGATCGTATGTTCGAGATGCAAAGACGGCTTCCCTGATAAGGAGGCTCTCGACCAACATAATGAATTGCAACCTCCTTGCGAAGTTCGCGATAAGGCGTCCACTGAAGGAGTAAGCCCAGATGACGGCATGAGCGCCCACGTCGCGCACCGCCTGAACTCCAGGAGGGAAGAAGACAGGATACAGACCTGGGACACACTATACCACGCGCTGTTTCCCGCAGAACAGCACATTCCTTCATCCGGTATGAAACCTTTCCCCGCTTTGAAGTCGAAAGCTAACCGGTGAAAATTGATGCAGAGTTTGAGCCACCTGAAGAGACGACATGTTTGAAAATTAGGAAGCACTTCCAGGACGCCGAGCCAGCTCTTAGGCGAAGGCTCGCCGATTTCGCGCCGAACTTGAGAGACGTAATCATGGATGCATTTCGAGGCCACCAGGAACAGGTCCTTACCGAATTCGAGACGTCCCTTCAAGCAAAAGCAGGGACGAAGAGGTCTTCTTCTCGCGCCCAACTCCAACCCGCCTCACGAGAGGACCTGGGCGCATCAGGGAAACGCCCCAGGAGGAGCCACGATCACCTTTCGGTAGCGCCACGCCCACAATTCCTGCCGCTGCCGCAAAATCAAATTGTCCAGCACCAAGCCCCAGATCAAGATTGGATCAATGTGCACAGGGCTTCCAACCCACAGCCCCCACCCCTCGACAATCCAAACGCCATGTACTTGCCACAACAACCAGGGGCGATCATGAATCCGATGCCCGCATCAGGTGCCGCCTATCCCCCGGCGAGCGGGAGCCAGCTAGCGGATCCTACTAGCTTTCAGATAAACGCCGGCACCTACGGTGAACTCGGTAGCATGGGGGCTTGGGACACTGGGTCGATAACGAACACTGCAAGATTGGTAAGCCCTGATATGAACGAGTATCAGTTCAGCGGCAACTTCTATTTGCTCCATGGCAACCAGGGTATGCCATCAGACAACACTGCAGTGGATGAGGATACCGGCCCATATGACGATCTTGGCGGACCGTCTCATGATTAGGAAGCATTGAGCGGTTCCGCGGAGATGATGGCATGGTAGGGCGGTCTCGTGGTGTTATGTTTTAGTGTATTTCGTTGAATCACTCCTTAGCTCCTCAAATTGAATATCCATTGGCTGTCATTGCGATTCTGAACTCAAATTCTCTCCCAAGTGTCCACTGCAGAAGATTCCGCTCAAACCACTGAGCGGGGAATCGTGGGTTCTTCAATTTGTTTAGACGGAAACGGATGTTTCAGAGGTGAGTAGCATATCATTTGTTGCATACCAGACATCTTGGTTTTGCAAGCCTCTGTTAGCCAAGGGGCAGACAATCAACCGTGTTCGAATACCGACGACTTTAATATCTACTCGATGCTGTCGTCGACCCCTGAATCAAGCTAAATCAAGAAATGTGCGGAAAATACCTGGACCACTGCGGCTGAAGGTAAACCCCATCCACAGAATACGGAAGGCTGATGAAGCTCTCAACAACCAAATATATCCTCGCAAGGACATATAGCGCAGCCGCACAGAACACAAGAGGTGCCGACAGCACATAACCCAAGTCATTCAAAGCCCTCCACCACAGGGCCTTACCATAGCGGAGATCCAGGTGCCCACTCACTCCCACGAGCGCCCACCAAGCAGACAGAAACCCGGACCCGGCGATGACCGATATGGCAGCAATGCGCCATAAAAGAAGCTCGACTTGAGAATGCAATGGCCCGTCCCAAGCTAAGACATGGATGCCACCGTAGATAACACCGGATGTGGTGAGGCTGACAAAGAGCATAACAGACCCTCCCCCGGAGACCTCCTCCCCAACAATTGCTCGATTTGGCCAAGTTACCGGTCGGGCTGTGAGATAGTCGTACCGATAGTAGCATCTTCTTGTTGATGACGCATCGTCGAAAATGATGCCACCTTCGCTGGGAACCGCTGGGCGCCGAGGGCAGTGTCTAGCGAAGGCATAGCATGAGAGAATTCGTCTTGGAAGCCACAGTGTTGACTACTGCGATTCGTGTGTACATAACCTAACAAAACAGCCGAAATAGTGTTGTGTCAAGACGACGTAGCGCACACGGAGGCCGTTTGTTTCCTCCCCTATTCGTAAGGGGAAGCGACTGCCCCTTTGTTCAGGTGCTTCTGGGATAACTGCCCTACTGCTACCCCCTTGATCGCTTAGTGATCCCTGAATGCTCCCATCGAGGTCCAAATTCGTGAACTCGAGGACATATTCTCGTCCCCCACCCGATCTGTGCAGAAATCCAATAGAACTGCGCAAATATAGAGCGGCGCAGAGAGACCTGACTGACGGATCGTTGCCCAACGGAATGGTGAAAGGTTCATAGACGTCTAGTGGTTTATTCCACCACAAAACAAAAACGCAAAAGGCAAAGAAGACATCGCCAAGGGTGTTTAGCTCTAATGCGCTGATCGGGAGCTCTGTTGCCAGACGCGTGATGACTTGTAGACAGAACCAGAGCGCCTGCAAGAGCACCACCGTTTTGGCGAAGTGATTTGCCTTGCTTTTGTCATCAATGGCGTCAATTGAGACGTTAGGTATGAGATCAGGTCGGGTTTCGGCCAGGAAGCAAAGCCCTCTGGTAGTCAGGATGAGTCGAGTCTGGGGTAACGGCAGGGAAGGATCGCCGCCAGTATCAAAACAAAGCCTCCCATGAAGACAATATGGCTGTGAGTGCGGCTCCAGATAAAAGGTCTAGGTGGGAGGACGGGGGCTTGGGCCTCGGTTTCACGTTGGTGTGTGTTGTTTTGTGAAAGGACACGATTCGAATCGTGTCGGTTGGAGCCTAACCACCTGCCGAACACCGACTGTTATTTCGCTGAGCTGCTGAATTGAGGCAGTCGCTCCATGAAGGAGTCGAGCTTTCTCGCCAGCTTCCATTCTTTGAAAGCTGCCCGGGCAACCTGTTAAGATCAGAGTTTGACCTCGTCATACATGCGGAGCAACGCCGGTTAGGGGCAAACCACTTCAGGAGCAAAGATATTCACTAGCAACCACTTCATTTTCCTCCAGAACTGCTGGTCCGCCTTCCCATGCTCAGGTATGTTCAGATGAAGGATGCTCCACGCGCAGAGGCTGAGCGTGATGATGCAAGTAGTGAGGATGCTAAACGTGCCGCGTGTGGTGGGCTCTGGCTGCCAACAGGGAGACTCCCTTGCAGCGCCGTTTCCGAGAATATGGAGCATATTGTAAAGTGAGAAGCCGTAAACTGTGCGAACCTTTGCAGCGGTCAAACTTCCGGAATGTCACGAATTTCAGCTGAAGCTCCACATCACCTGACGCGCAGCCCGCGATTGGCCATCAAGCTCCGACCTGTGAGGTGCCCCACATATGTTGGCCCCACTCATCGGGTTCAGCCCACCACATTTTGCTGGTAGTTTGCCCACGAAGCTTGCGCTTCGTGTGCTCTCTTCCTCACCACCACCAACCGCAATACAATCACAATATTCCTTACTTCTGTTGCCTCACACGACCGCAGGAGCCCTCTCAGGCCCACTTGGGAGTCAAAAGAAGCACCATTCGAATTTGCATGCTGCGTCGCGGATGGCAGCAGTTTGACCGAAATCGTTCGATGTGCGAATTACACTAGCATAGTAGAGCGATTCCAAGCAACGATCGCACAGCACCTAATGAAAAATCGGATGATTCGAGGATAGAACGCAACCCATCTCACCCTCAAGAAAAGAACCACAGGCACCTACCCACCCTCGTTCTCCCCTGTCGGACTGTGAGACTCATGTAGAACACACGCAACTATCGCAAGAACGCAGAAATGCAAAGGCAGCGATTCTGGGTGTTAATTTTCGATAAGCCTCTTCCTCCGGCACACATTGAGTGTTACACTCCTCATTTTCCCGCTATGGTACTCTTTCGAAGCGCTTGTGCGCGGGGTTGAACACCAACACGCACACCATGGGTAAGCCAGAGCTAGCTGATCTGATAGAGCGGAGGAGAAACTTCTTCTTTCTCGAAGGCCCTGCCGGGAGAGTCGGGGCGCTCATGCGGACGTGGGCGGGCGGCCACAATGACTTGACCATCACGACCTATGCTTATACCAAAGAGGTCGAGGCGGCCGAGCGGGAGAACAGGGGCGTCGATCTCAGCCGTGGAGAGAAGATCGAGGAACGGCCCGGGCCGACGCAAGGATTCCGTCGCCGGACGATGTCTTTAGCCGTCTCACGACTTCCACGTGGGATTATGTCGAAGAAGCGCTAGGATCCCTCCTACGCGCCTTTTTGCCTTCGGAATTGATCGATTCCTTGCTCGATGAGATCGACTTCCCCGACGACGAGGACATGAACAAGAAGGAGTAGCTGGATATGGTTGCCGAGATGGTACCTTTCCAATACCACTGAATCGTTGGCTCCGTGAGAAAGGGGGGTGGGCAAGACCTCAACTCAAACATCGTACAGACATCCGTACTGAAATTCATCTTTTTCCGGAGGGCCAGATACCACCGACATCGGCGGATTACACATTGAAATACATGCCCACATGACATCAGAGGAGATCCATGACTTGGTCAACCTCTGGACGTAGGCAGCCGTGGACGATGTGGTGTATCCCGAGCTTCGGCCAGAAAGAGTTGCTGAAGTTATGGAGAAGGTACGGCAGAGGGCGGTGGATGCAAAGGACCGCGTGTCTCGGTTGATGGAGGAGAAGAGGAGAGGAAGAAGAAGGAGAGAAAAAAGTGGAGAGAAGAACGCCGGAAAGAGGAGGGCGGTGGTGAGCAATTGGCGAGTAAGCAACTGTGTTGCTTAAGAGTAACCCGTATGTAGGTAGTTTCAGCAATCCACGTCCCAAGGTGGTCTCCATTCATGAATCCACGGTGCTAAGGAACCCACACTATGTCGTCGGGAAGGAACACGGCGTCCTCAAGGCCATCCTGATCCTGGGGAACGGCGAGAGCAAGATGCTCTCCCACGGCTGCAGTTTCTTTGCAGGCAATAGGATTTCCATCCACGCCGGCGGGAGACGCAAAGCTGCCAGTATTGGCTTCAAAGACTTCGGTTTAGTGCTGTGCGACCTCGAGACTTTTTATATCTTGGCAGGTCGAATGAAAACGGCTCAACGACGGTCAGCTGTTGAACCGGATTTAAACCGAGTCTGTCTGCTAGCTGCCCTCCACAACTACCGCCAACACCAAGAGACGTAAACAGCCGCATCAACATCCGATTGCCTTCCAAGATGGGCGCCAATCTGTAAACCTCTTGGCTCTTGCTCTGAATCGCAGGGGTCCGCCACGGAATCGTCGGCAATTGATAGTAGGCTTGCTAAGCGAGGATGATCCGAGAGATCTGCCGCTATAGAAGGCTGATATATGCGGGGTTGCCGCGTTTCTCGAAAAAAATGCCGGCTTATATTCCCCGGCAGCGGCTGGGGCTGTTGGTTGGCGTGCAAGGCGGAGCATCATTGCCGAGGAGCGCCAGATGTAAATGAGAGCAGGTTTACCAGGGGAAGACGATTGGCCGGTTTCCTTGGTGGAGCAGCCACGCAGCAAGTCATTTGCAGTCGTCAGCGCCTGCCTCACTCGCGCTTTACCCCGAGAATATATGCGGCCGTTCTAAAGAGAGCGCAAGACGTAGAACTTGAAGTGGTAACACCTCATCCAGCATGGCGTTGCTGCTCGTCTTTTTCGTGTCGTGGATTGCCATTCTGGCTTCGGCCGCGCCGGTCGCGTCGGAGAAACGGCAAACATGGACGGGAGAGTGGTCGCAGGAGTTCAGCTACACAGGATGCAAGCCCGTCATTTTCATTTGGGCTCGACAGACGTCAGCGCCGGGGAATATGGTGAGACGAATCAGCCCAGCATCCTTGAAACCCAGACTCACTAGACGCGATGCAGGGCGTTTCGGTGGGACCGGCCCTCTCCAACGGCCTCAAGGCATACTTTGGCGCCGCAAACGTCGCCAGTCAGGGGGTTAATTATCTGGCGCTGATTGAGACCAATTTCTACCCTGGCGGAGGGCCACCATACGGAATCTACGAGATGCAGGTGCTCCTCTCCACGGCAGCCATCTACTGCCCTCAGTCCAAAATTGTGGCCGCAGGATACAGCCAAGGAGCGGCTATCACTCATCGCGCCGTGGAGAGTCTGCCGCAATACGTTAAAGATCGCCTTGCAGGAGTCGTCACATTTGGGGACACACAAGCCCTCCAGGATGGCGGACGAATCAAGGGTTACCCCCTCGAAAAAACACTCATCATCTGCAACTCCGGCGACCTTGTCTGCGTAGGCACCGCATATATCACAGCAACCCATTTCCCGGAATACTATCTCCAGCGGGTCCCCGAAGCCGTTTCTTTCCTCGTCGGGCGCATTGTAACCGCACCATAACGCTACAAATCCTCATGCCCAACCCGCGAAAACAGCGCCTTAGGATTCACAGGTCAATCGAGAATCTCTTCCACCATTTTCTTTGCATCTAAAGGTCCCAAGGCGAAGTAGACTAGTGGTCAAATGCTCTCGAACGGTGGCTGACGGTGGTAAGAGCGCCCTCCCGCTCGAGACTCGAGCCCATCACAAGCGGCATGTCATAGGATACCATAGCGGGAAAATGAGGAGTTTAACATTCAATGTATGCCGAAAAAAGGGGGGTATCGAATGTTGATCCAATATTGAATGTTGGGCTCAAGGTGGTGACTAGCTAGATCTGGCCATTTAGAGCGCGAGGATTGGGTGTGCACCGTGATTTTCTCACAGCGCTTATACACTTTTGTAATTCAGGGGGCTTGTTGTCGTTATCGTTGTCGTTGTCGTTGTTGATGTTGTGGTGAATAGCTCCAAGTCAGAGGAAGGAGCGAGCCAGCTAGCCAGCCCTAGCGCGCGAACCTTCCTCAAATTCGGAGCCTTCGTTGCCTTCGTTGCCTTCGTCGCTTTCGCTCTTCAACCTTCAACCTTCCACCATCACCACCAGCGATCACCACCAACACACACCACCGTTGCCCTTTTGCCCGGCGCGCTCAACCCCATACATCCTATCGTACTGCCGATCGGGCCGAAATCAATGCGCAACTGTAATAGCCGTGGGTTAGGTGTGTGAGTAGTGTGTGTGATTGAAGAAGGTTGTGGTGGCCGGAGGAGCAACATCACCATCACCATCACCACAAACACTCGGCACACTCGAGGCTATATACGTTTAATCCCTGATATCTAGATTATATTGCTAACTGGCTGGGTTAAAATGCATAAGTTCGACAGGCTCGGGTTGCGCAAGCACTACTACTATCCTAAACATCAACATCATCACCATCTCCACACGCTTGGCGCATAAACCAGAACCGGCAGGTTCTATTCATGACATCTGAATCCTACTGACAGTTAGCCCGTTGGAATGCAGAACCACACCGGCCCTGGCTAACCAAACGATTGAGCGATTCGCGCGATGGGACACAATGGAATACAGGCTGGTGGTGGTGGTGGTGATGATGATGTTGAGCCTCGGGCAAGGAGTGGAAGTGGCCAGGGTTGTGTGTAGAATCCATGGAATCGCTAATTGAACCCTGAAATCTAGGCTTGAATCCAGCCAATCAGAGGCCTCCAAATTCCAACATTCGTTGTTGGGATGGATATGGCATTCTACACCAGCAATCATTATTTTTTTTTGCATGCTATGCCCTTATAACATCCCATGTCTACCCCCTATAATCACCAGTACGGTAACCTAAAAACCTACAGGTAAATTAAAAAACCTACGGTTTTATCTTCTACTACTCATGCCTGGGGCCCCGTATCAAGTAGTTGCTCTCTCAGCATCATCTTCGCTCTCACTCTAGGAACAACACCGAGTCGCTCAGGTGCACGTAACCCAACGCGGCTACCCACCTTCCAGGACTGCGACATCGGCCCGAACTTCCGTCTTCCGCGGCCTTAGTTGGAATCACGTATGGCTAGTTCGGGAGGGATGTTACTATCCTAGCTGGCTGAGAGAGGCATTGGTCGTTATACGAATGGTAAATGTCTTGAATAGGTAGTCTGTGCGCATGCGTACCAAACATGTGCTACATGCCGCCTGTCCAGCTCAGCCACAATATTGCCGTCGCTTGGAAGACGACCGGCGCAGGGGACAGATGGGGCCATATCCTCGCTGTCAGGATGAATTCCCTAACAAAAGAAGACGGCATTCTAAGGCAAACATTCCCCCCCTTTAAAATGGATCCAAGTCTTGACCGCTGACCCTCCTCGGCAGCAGAGCGTCATTCGAACAAGCGGAGTCGGACAGTCGCGCAGTCTGAGCTCATCCGAAAATTTAACTGTCTTTTCCTGGAGTCTGACAAGTAGAGAGATGAGAACGAGTATCCGATCCTCGCACTCTCAATAGCACCCACTAAGTACGAGGCCATCTGGCAGTCATCCCATCATCGGAGGTCTTGTTGTCTTAGTCCTCTCGACAAGAACCTCATGGGCGACGGTGGTGTGCAGCAGCGAGGAGAAAAGGGCAGTATGATACGTATTTATTACGGCATAGATCGGTAGGCGTATAACTCATTCCTCTCCCCCGTCCCGTGGTCCCAGTTGTATCCGCGAGATCGAGCCCCTCTCATTGCCACGAACTAGTCCGCAAGCTTGAACCCAGCGGACCTCCCATGAGAAAACAGCCCGTTGGGGTCGACCCTCTTCTTTACCTCGCGGAACGCCTTGCCCATCTTGCTACCGTACGATGCGATGGGATCCTGAGACGCGCCGACATAGTTGAGATATAGGTACTCGTCGTACGCCCCGGTCTCTCGAGAATCCTTCTCAATGGCCTCCATCAGTGCATTGGCCGTCTTGTGAACAATCTCGTCATCCTTCTTGTCTGTCCAGGATACTGTAAAGCCTGCAATGACCAGCGCGCCCGTCCTCTCCGAGAGCCCGAGAGAGTTCCCGGTGGAGTGGCGGTTCTTGTAGATATTTGGTGGGATCGGATGGAGAGACAGCGACCAGACCAAGTCCTGGACGTGCTCGACAGTGGCGCGAGAAGCCTCCCAGTGAATGAAGGACGCATTGAGCATCGCGGGGGTTGATTGGAATGTGGTTTGAAGCCAATATTGGCTGCTGATATCAGTGAAAACTCTGGCAGAACTTCCCAAACATTAGCACTTACCGCTTGCCCATGGGGTTGAAGACACCCATCTCGGTAGCAAAGGCGCTCATCTTGTCGATCCGTAGTGTGCTCTGAAGTGAAGGGATTGCATCCACCTTCGCCCACGTCGCGGGGCTCAACTCGTCCTTTGTGTACACCAGATTCTGAAAGATGAAAGATCCTTGGCCGACAGCAAAACCAAAGCCAAAGATTGGAGAGATGTATTCGTCGAACTTATCGGGTGAGTTTATCTCTTCAAATGCCGCCAAATGCTGATCAATAGTAGACAGGTCGTAAAATGCACTGCCACCTCTGAACGCTTTTTGTTCAAATGCGGTCATGTCGACGCGCGTGACAATCCCAAAGCTACCAGAGCCGCCTCGAAGGGCTAGGAGGAGGTCTCGGTTCTCCTTTTCGTTCGCATTGACGATTGAGCCGTCGGCCAGCACGACCTGGAAGTTGGTGACGCTGTCGCAGGCCCATCCGTACCGCGGAGAGAAGAAGGAAATGCCGCCGCCAGTCGTCAAGCCGCCAACTCCCACCTGAGACACTCTCCCGCCGGCCACCGATAGATCGAATGTCTCGAGGTAGGTGTAGACCTCTCCCCATCGGGCGCCGACCCCAATGTGTGCCGTAGACTTGTCGTCGCTGAGCTTGACGTCATTGAGGGCGCGCAGGTCGATTGTCACGCCGCCGTCGCTGTTGACCGCGCCAGGAACGCTGCTATGGCCGCCCGATCGGACGGCAAAGTTGCAGGTTGCCTGTTGTTCGGGGCTCTCGAGCGAGCTGGAGGTTCCGACCAACGCCTTAATCACCTCTGAAACATCTTCGGGCGATGTGGGCGACACAACGCAGAGGGGGGCGAACTCGCTTTGTTGGATGGCGAAATATGAAGCCTGCGAGGATTTATAGCCACTGCTTCCAGGAAATGAGACTTTCGAGTCTCCGAACAGCGATAGCAGGGCGATGCACTGGGAATATTAGTTTACTGGCCCTGTAAAGTGCGAATGCAGAAAGGAGGGACCTACACAAGCCCCGCTGAGGTTTTGGGCCTCGGTGACGTTCGAAGCAATTACAATCTGATCCATTTTGAAGCTCTGAAAACAATCTGCACAGCAGATAGAGTGAGAAGAAACGAGTTTCTGATTTGGCTGGCCTGCTGGCCTTTTATGGGATGGAAAATCCGTTTGTAGGATTCTTCGCCGAAGGACGAAGGATGTCCCGAAACGCATCTCCGCAAAACTCGGATCGCCATCAAGGAAAGCGGTCGGTCACGCCTCCCTGATTGGCCACAGAACCCTGCCTGTTAATTCCGAGTTGTCCGAGGGTTCCACCACATGCGAGAGGGTGTGCGGTCTGTATGCACGGTTGACAAGTTTGTCTCTCACCGTTCAATACGAATACTAGGGTCCGAATTTCTGGTTCTATGGCGTGGGGGTTGCCAGGAATGTGATTTTGACGGGCCATCTCATTCGACTCAAATTTGAAGGCGAACAGTCCACACCCAACCCGCGGGATTCTTACCAGGCGGGATTCCATGCCATTGGAATTATAACGGACTGTAGGTATTCTGTGGACACGCGTTTATGTTCGGCGATCTGTCACGTAGGATGTAGCGGTGAAAAGACCCCCCACTCCCCATAGCCAGGGCACATGTGCACGCACACAGGAAAATCATCCCCCCAAGTCTATGGTAAGTTGCACCTACACACCCAACATTGCGGTGAACCAAAGGTCATTGTGTTAGCACAGGGATACTGTCAGGCTCCCCCGCCGGCTGCAAAATCTCGGAGGCACCGCGCTCGACCTTGCGAAGTTGCATTACATTTAGGTTGTATGACAGCGAAGGTTTTCCGATGTTGGAGGAAAGAGCCCACTCTATTTCCTGGAGCGACCAATCGATTGACGTTTGCCCTAGATAAGACTCCACTGTTTAATAAGTACCTAGGCTGTGAGAGTGAAACTATCTTTCTTTCAAATATCGTAGGGTCGAGAGCGTCACGGTGTTGTCTGCCAAATACCCGCGGCCTTTTATTTGCACATGCAAGACAAAGCCGTAATCCAGCATACTTTCTGGCTAGCACAGTGAACCCCCCGTGAAGCGAGGGACCGAACCCAAAGAATTATATTACCGCCTGATAACATCAACTGCCCACACGGTGCTGTCATGCTTTCCGGGGTGTGGAGCGCAATTCAAAAGGAAGGAGCCCCGGCTCTGGCGGTTCCTCCACGTTTCTCCTACTTAATACACTATCTACAGATAGGCAACTTCTCCCACCAGACACCGAGAATGAGAGAGTCACTCCAATCAACGAGCAAAACCATGTCGTCCGAGGACACAGACGCGGGCCTATGCCCCGATTGGCTTGTCTCTACTTCATCTAACGTTCAGTGAGTGAAACCCCGCTGTCGCAGCTTTGCAACCTACTAATTTCCATTTGCAGCGCCACCAAAGACCGTGGTTGGTTCATCGAGCACACGCCATTCAAGACCAAAACAACCACAATGTATGGTTCCCAGCTCGTGGATGCCATTGCAGTCGGCACCGTTGAGATCACGGTTAAGCTTTGGCTCGGCGGCTCCGGCTTGGAACGCGGTGCTCACTCGACAACTCGACTTGCGAACGTGCTGCATATTCCCAGCAGTATTTGCAATGTTTTCGCAGTGAAAATCGCTGCTATTGAACATCGGTGGGGTTTCCAGCTCGGTGGAATGGCCGACGGAACAATGGGCAAGCTTACCGACGGCAAAGGCCGCCGACTGGGATATCTGGTCGAGACCAATGGTCTTCTCCTTCCCTCCATCAAGCTCAGTGCTCCCCCCATTGGCCTGAAAACAGGGCCTTCGACTTTCGAGAACGACTCAGTGTATGCGGTCAGCGTGCAGTGGCCGGATTCGGAGCGAGCGAGATGGAAGGCAGCAAGTCGCGCCACAAACGCCTCGGACACCGTCGACAGTATACGCCGGAGGAGGAGAAATGGCTGAAAAAGAACTACGGTAGCGAATACAAGTTTCTGCGAGCCCACAGGCTGAGCATCTACAAAGAAGAGGACCGCGATGGCGGCCGAGCCATTGCTCGAACCTTAATAAGGCATGACGATTGCCCCATTGTGGCCATCGCACTCCCTCCTCGCCGAGCGGGACGCAAACTTCACCATTCCGAGATATACGTTGCGGAGAGCTAGGCTCTCGGGGATTTACCCTGTGGACTCAAGCTAAACAACAGGAAAACTGCTATTGTTTGGCCGTGACGAGTAACGGAGGCGAAAAATCCCCCTTGAGAACAGCTTTGTTGACTTGTACAAGCTGTTGGATGATGGGTTGAAATTGATTGAAACGAAATAGGAGCCTCGGAGGAGTTCATGTTCAGGGTTAACTTAAGTCGAAGGGCCTGCCCGACTACGGCACGCCCTTTTTGCCATTCTCTTAATAGAATGGGTTAGATATCTATTTAAGTCACAAGGATCTGGCCCTCAGAACCGTCAACTACTGCATCTGGTCTGGAACTTCGTGCGCCACAACTCTTAGCTGCTAGAAGTATCTAGAGCTGACCAGAAGAGACATGATCCACATTTACGCTTCTGGTGCTAAAAGCACAGGTCGCTTTATTTTGTTGATAACTGATCTATGAAGTTTCCGGAATCCGAGGGTCCAGTTTGGTGTCTTCCGCACCTGGACTTCCGAGCTCTGGCGAGCCAACAAATCATTGTCGAGCAGATCGAACGCGGCGGATGAATTACGATAGCCATCCAGCTCCTGGATGTCCTGCCGTACCTACGCTTCCTGACAAACAAAGAAGGTGGCCTACCCAGCTGACCAGAGACCTGTCGGACGGATCAAGCGGTCCCTTCGCGAAGCCATGTCAGTCCCATCAAATGGCAACTGCCGAACTGCTCTCGGAGAAGCTAGCGCCCGGAACCTGGCAACATCATCGCCCCATCAGCTGACATCGCATCTCGTTACTTCTTTCTGGCAGGGACATAGGGCCAAAGGACGAGAACGTCCCCACTTCAATCACGTCTCCACTGCAACGCGATTTCTCGTGTCTTTTCTCGTCGTCTCCTCGCGCAACAACAAATTCTGCCGCAATCTGAGGTCGAATCCAAAACGCTCGCCACCGTAAACCTGGAACATGCCGTCCAGAAGTCCAAGCCAGGGTCTCTGCCCGGACTGGGTTGTGTCGACTGCTTGTGGGGTCCAGTAGGTCAGCTTTCGCTCGCAATCGACTCTGCAATTGACTGATAATTTGCAGTGTATCGAAGGACCGTGACTGATTCGTCGAGTATCATCTATTCAAGACGTATGTCACCACCTCGTCCTAGGGAGAGTCTTTGAAGGCCATTGCCGTCGGCACCGTCGAGCTCCCGGTCAAGGTCTGGCCACAACGCTCGGGGTCCAAGACACACTCTACTATTCGTATTGAGAACGTCTTGCACGTGCCCGATGCCCTCTGCAATATCCTCTCCGCTATGACGGCGGATTGGAATATGGAGTACCGCGTAATGCACGATGGCACAGTTGGGACGCTCAGCGACGACAATGGTAGACGGCTGGGATGTCTTGTCAACAGGTGTGGCGTTACCGTCCTCAAGCTCAGCTGACCACCTATTGGCCCTGCCACGGGGCCATCCGTATTTGTGGAGGGCAAAAGATACATAATATATGTCCAATGGCCGGATCCGGAGCAGGCCAGATGGGAGGCAGCAAGCCGCAAAACGAGTACCGGTGCGCCAAAGGAGAAGACGTTGAGCGTCAAGAAAAAACGGGACGAGGACGCATATACGCCAGTGGAGAAGGCGTGGTTGAAGGAACACTACGGTGGCGAGTACAAGTTCCTCTAGAGCTACGGCCTAAGTATCTACGATGAGGATGAGCGCAGCGAGGGTATGAGGATTTTTCGAGCCATGATGGGACCGAAGGAGAATGAAGATGAAAAGCAAGTCAAGGGCAAGGGCAAGGTTAACGTGAAGAAAATTGTTGCCTATTCCGACGTGCTTTTGGATGCCGAGATGGACTGCATCCGCAACAGGTGGGGAAACGTCGGCGCTTTTTTGCACGACCATCAACTAAGATTTTACAGCCAGGAGGGCCGTCAGCGGTCAAAGGCCATCCTTCGGGATCAGATCACGGAGGACCTGCTAAAAGGACGGCATCATAGTGCCTTGTCTGAGGAACAATGGGTCCTGCCCGAGGGTCACTTCCTTGACAATATGTTCGCATATGATGAGTTGAAATATATCGAGAAGCGATGGGGGGACACTGAGCTTTATGCTCAGCA